>SCPP01000120.1_pt1 | contig 150627 bp, 161 predicted proteins | sample 6106811 | NCBI WGS metagenome assembly SCPP01 (sample SAMN10720449, study PRJNA508395) | human gut metagenome | isolation source: Participant 2 stool, 15 month | host: Homo sapiens | collected 2018 | reverse complement strand
ATACAGAAGCATCTTAAGTCCATTATAAGCCTTTTTCCCCTGTGCCTTGATAAGCTTCATAAACATAGTCTCAGCCGGATTATATATAATATCAACACCAACTGCCGCCTTCTTATAAAATGATTCATCATCAATAACAACTGCAGTATCATTCGGGTGAAGTCCAACGCTTGTTGTCTGGATAACAATATAATCATCTCCTGGAATATCCGCATAATCAGCAATATTCATAGGAATTACTTTTTCATTGTTAAAATGTGTATTCACAGCATACGCTATATCCTGTGCCTTATCTACAGATCTGTTCAACAGATAAATTTTCTTTGCTCCCTTGCTTGAGCAAAGAAAAGTAATAGCTCTTGCTGCGCCTCCTGCTCCCAGAATAATAACCTTAGAATCAGCCAGTTCAATTCCTTCATCTTCAAGTTCCCTTGCAAGGCCAAGAATATCAGTGTTATATCCTTTAAATCCACCATCAGCTCTTACAAGAGTATTAACAGCTCACCAGCAGCAAGCGGATCTATGTCTACAAGAGAATCAATAACCTCTGACTTGTGTGGAACAGTGACATTAAGTCCCAGTATATTAAGACTGTAAGCGCCCCTTACAGCAGCTTCCACATCTCCTTTTTCCACTTTAAATGTAGTATAAACCATATCTTTTCCTGTCAGCCGTGCAAGATTATTATGAATTGCCGGTGAAACAGAATGTCCTACCGGATTACCAATAAGTCCGCATACTCTTGTTGTTCCTTTGATGTCCATAATCTAAGCTCCTTTAAGCAATTAATGCTTTCTTCTTTTATAGAAAAATAATACAATCCATTCCAGTCTTCTCTTAAGAATTATCTGAATTTCTTCATGCTTATCAATAGGCTTTACAAGCACAGACATAATACCTGCCCTGTTAGCGCCCCACACATCTGTAAAAAGCTGGTCACCAACAAAGAATGTGTTATTCCTGTCTGTTCCCATAATATCCATTGCCTTAATATAATTGACCGGCGATGGTTTTGCTGCCTTACTTACATATCTTGAACCACATGCATCAGCAAGCGGCTTTACACGCGGTTCTTTGTTATTCGATATAATGCATGTATCAAACCCTATCGCTCTTAAACTGTCAAATAAATCACTGCACTTCTTCGTAACCGGTGCACCATGTTCCACAAGAGTATTGTCAATATCAAATATAATACCTCTGTAGCCCTTATTATACAGTCCTTCATAATCTATGTCGTAAGCTGAATCAATATATATATCAGGATAAAACCTCTTAAACATAACAAAAATGCTGCCTTTCTTAATTACTGATATATATTATTTAAGGATTTTCTTAATCTCTTCCATAAATGAATCAACATCCTTAAATTCTCTGTAAACAGATGCAAATCTTACATAGGCAACCTCATCAACTGCCTTAAGCTTGCTCATTACAATCTCACCAATAGTTTTAGTTGAGATTTCTTTCTCTCCAATATTAAATATCTGCGTCTCAATCTCATCAACCATATTATTAATCTGTGAGATAGATACAGGCCTTTTATGGCACGATCTTACTATACCAGCGGTTATCTTCTCTCTGTCATATGGTTCTCTGTTATTATCCTTCTTGATCACAATAAGAGGCATAGATTCAATCTTTTCATATGTGGTAAAACGCTTACCACACTCGTCACACTGACGACGTCTTCTTATTGAGCTGTCATCAGTCGGTCTTGAATCAATTACCTTAGTGTTATCTTTACCACAAAATGGACACTTCACGCTATCTACCTCCAAATTAAATATATAAATTAATTATGAATAAGCCCAGCCAAAATGTCAATCCTTTTAATGTTGATAAATTGAAAAACCAATTATTATTTAAGGAGGGATTATGGCTGGATACAAAGTTGAAATATGCGGAGTCAATACAAGTGACCTTCCTCTTCTTAAACCCGCCCAGGCAAAGGAACTGCTTGTAAAGATAAAATCAGGAGATACGCAGGCAAGAGAAACATTTATAAAAGGAAACTTAAGGCTTGTATTAAGCATTGTGCAACGCTTCAGCCAGAGTGGTGAAAATCTTGATGACCTGTTTCAGATAGGCTGTATAGGAATGATTAAAGCGATTGACAATTTTGATATGTCGTTAAATGTACAGTTTTCAACATATGCTGTTCCCATGATAATCGGTGAGATAAAGCGTTTCCTGCGTGATAACAGCACTATAAGAGTCAGCCGTTCCTTAAAAGATACAGCCTATAAAGCAATAACTACCCGTGAAACACTTATGAAGAAAAATCTTAAAGAACCATCAATTACAGAAATCGCAGAAGAAATAGGCATTTCAAAAGCTGATATCGTAATTGCCCTTGAAGCAGTCACACCTTCAATATCATTATATGAACCGGTATTCAATGATGGTGGTGACACCCTGTATGTTATTGATCAGGTAAAGGACAAGAAAAACACTGAAGACCGCTGGGTAAGAAATATTGCACTGCAAGAAGCAATAAACCGGCTTTCCCCAAGAGAACGCCAGATAATAATACTCCGTTTCTTTGATTGTCTCACACAGACTGAAGTTGCCAAAGGCCTTGGGATATCACAGGCCCAGGTAAGCCGTCTTGAAAAATGTGCCTTGCGTGATATGAAAAGACACCTTTGCTGATATTCGTAATATAATAATATAAGCACTTAACCAGGTATTATAATGCGTCTATGTGAACTTAAAGGAAAAACTGTAATAAATGATACCGACTGCTGCATATTAGGCTTTGTGGTTGATATTGATTTCGACCCGTCATCAGGCTGCATACTGGCACTCATTGTCCCCGGTCCCGCCAGATTATGCGGACTGCTTGGAAGAGATTTTGAATATGTAATTCCTTTCAAATGCATCCGCACAATCGGACCTGATATTATACTTGTAAGTATTTGTCCTGAAAAGGTTAAGCAAAAATGTATCTGACCAGTATTGAAAATCCTTTACTTATGCTATAAAATAATAATATATATGTTTTACGGAGGCGGATAATCATGGATAAGAAATATGTAGCTTATGCAGGCAGCTATACACACGAAAGCAGTAAGGGTATCCATATATATGACTGTGATGTAGCTAAAGGAAGAATAACAGAACGTGAAGAGGTGGCAATTGATAACCCTTCTTTCATTACATTTTCACATGATAAGAATTTCTTATATGCTATATGTGACCAGGGTGTTTCAGCTTATGCTGTATTAGAAGACGGCAGCCTTGAGCTTATGAATGTTGCATCCATTAACGGAATGCGTGGCTGTCATATATGCGTAACAAGTGATAACAGATTTCTTGTTGTTTCCGGATATCATGACGGCAAGATTACTGTTTTGCACATCAATGCTGATGGTTCAGTGGGATTTATAGCTGATGAAGTATTTCATAAAGGAATCGGAAGTGTTGCAGAAAGAAACTTCCGTCCTCATATAAGCTGGAGTACATTCACACCTGATGAAGAACTTTTATGTGTATGTGACCCTGGAATTGACCAGATTAAACTTTATGAATTCAATCATGTAACCGGTAAATTAAAGTTATACGATATAATCCGTTCACAGCAGGAATCTGCACCAAGACAGATTGAATTCAGTCAGGATGGTAAGTTTGCTTATGTTGTCTGCGAAATGAAGAATTATATTAATGTATATTCTTATGATAAGAATTCAGACAAAGACCGTTTTGATTTAGTACAGAATATATTCACTGTAAGAAGAGACCATAAATCTAACAGTGCGGCTGCTAACATAACATTTGACAGCACAGGAAAGCATCTGCTTTGCTCTAATGCCGGCGATAATACAGTTACAATATACAAGGTTGATACCAAAACAGGAAAGCTCTCAAGCCTTAATTCTCTCCCTATCAGTGGTGATTACCCTAAGTACATAAGGCTCTTCCCTGACGACAAGCATTTAATGTCAATGAATAATGAAGGGAATTCTATCACAATATTTACTGTAAAATACGACAAAGGGCTTATAATAATGAATGGTCCGGAGCTTAAGATTTCAAGACCTAATAATATGATAATTAAAGAACTTAAGTAAATGTGTCTTTGACACATATATTAAAATGGCTGCCGTTTAGTAACGACAGCCATTAATTTTTATGAATATTTCTCTTCACAGTACTTACATCTGTAAACCTGCTTTTCCTCATCAGCAAGTACGAACACCTGCTTTAAGCCCTGCTCGATAGATGTGATACATCTTGGATTCTTACATTTGATAATATTAGTAACCTGCTTTGGAAGAGATAGTCTCTTCTTCTCTACTATTTCACCATTCTTAATAATATTTACAGTAATGTTATGGTCAACGAATCCTAAAACATCAAGATCAACAAGATCAAGACCACCTTCAATCTTAATAATGTCTTTCTTTCCCATCTTACCACTTCTTGCATTCTTAATAATAGCAACCTGACAGTCAAGCTTATCAAGTCCTAAGTAATTGTATATCATCATGGCCTTTCCTGCTTCAATATGGTCAAGAACAAAGCCTTCATTAAGTTCGCCTACATTTAACATAAATTTTCCTCCTTATGCATCCAGTGAATCAAGTACATGAGCTAATGATGGATTAACCACTGTATCAAGTCCAAGTAAAGTAAGTATAAGTGCCATTCTTACATATACACCAAACTGAACCTGCTTGAAATAAGCAGCTCTGTCATCATTGTCAACATCAACAGATATTTCATTAACTCTTGGAAGCGGATGAAGAACATACATATCAGGCTTTCCAAGTGCCATCTTATCTTCATCAAGTATATAGAAATCTTTCATTCTTAAATATTCATCTTCACTGAAGAATCTTTCTCTCTGTACTCTTGTCATATAGAGAATATCAAGCTCAGGCATAGCCTGTTCAAGATTCTCAACTTCTACGAAATCGCAGTTATTAGCCTTAAGCACATCATCCCTGATATAATCAGGAATTCTTAACTCCTTAGGCGATATAAGGACAAACTTTACATTCTTATATCTTACTAATGAGCTTATAAGTGAGTGAACTGTTCTTCCGAACTTAAGGTCACCACATAATCCTATTGTAAAATTATCAAGTGAACCACGAAGTTCCCTTATTGTCATAAGATCTGTAAGTGTCTGTGTAGGATGCTGATGTCCTCCATCACCTGCATTGATAATAGGAATGTGCGAATATTCAGAAGCAACCATTGGAGCACCTTCCTTTGGATGACGCATTGCACATATATCTGCATAACAAGAGATAACTCTTATAGTATCTGCAACACTTTCACCCTTTGACGCTGAACTTGAAGAAGCCTCAGAAAAGCCTAATACCTGACCGCCAAGGTTAATCATGGCAGCCTCGAAGCTTAATCTTGTTCTAGTACTTGGCTCATAGAACAATGTGGCTATCTTCTTTCCATCACATACATGACCATACTTTGATGGATTCTTTGAAATGTCTCTTGCAAGATCTAATAATCTTGCCAGTTCATCAACGCTTAAATCAAGCGGACTAAGTAAATGTCTCATAATAGAAAAGCCTCCGTGTGTATATTTAATTAAAATAATTACTCTGTTCTGCTGTATTTTTCTGACTGAACCTTAATAAGTTCTGCATCATTAAAATAATCAATCTTCATAGCAGCCTTGACATCATCAAGAGTGTCTTGTGCAACAGCGTAAGCCGCTTCTGTACCTTTCTTAAGGATATTATATACTTCTGGAATATCCTTTTCATATTCATGTCTTCTTGCTCTGATTGGTTCAAGCTCCTTGTTGATAACATTAAGAAGGAACTTCTTAACCTTAACATCTCCAAGACCACCTCTTCTGTAATGATCCTTTAATTCATCAAGATTCTTATAATCAGGAAGGAATTCAGCAAAATCCTCATCACTGCTGAAAGCATCAAGATAAGTAAATACTGTGTTACCCTCAACCTGTCCAGGATCAGATACCTGAATATGGTTAGGGTCTGTGTACATACTCATAACCTTTTTCTTAACTTCCTCTGGAGTGTCAGATAAGTAGATGCAGTTTCCTAATGACTTGCTCATCTTAGCCTTACCATCAGTACCAGGAAGTCTTAAACATGCCTTATTATCTGGAAGAAGAATTTCTGGTTCAACCAATGCTTCTCCATATACAGAATTAAACTTTCTTACAATCTCACGACACTGCTCAATCATAGGCTCCTGATCTTCTCCTACAGGAACAGTAGTAGCCTTAAATGCAGTAATATCTGCTGCCTGGCTTATAGGATAACAGAAAAATCCTACCGGAATACTTGCCTCAAAATTACGCATCTGAATCTCAGATTTAACTGTAGGGTTTCTCTGAAGTCTTGAAACTGTAACGAGGTTCATATAATAAAATGTAAGCTCTGTAAGCTGTGAAATCTGTGACTGGATAAATATATTAGACTTAGCTGGATCAATACCAACTGAAAGATAATCGAGTGCAACCTCGATAATGTTCTGTCTTACTTTCTCTGGATTATCAGCATTATCTGTTAATGCCTGTGCATCCGCAATCATAATAAAAATCTTCTCATATTCACCTGAATTCTGTAATTCAACTCTTCGCTTTAAAGATCCAACATAATGACCTAAGTGAAGTCTTCCGGTTGGTCTGTCACCTGTTAATATAATCTTAGACATAAGCGCCACCTTTCCTCATCCCAAAATCGTAAAAATTATATCATACTTTTACGCAAATGGCAAAATAGTTTAATATAAATTGGCAGAATAACTGCAATTCCTGCAAGGAATGTAAGTCCCTCATTCCAGCACACTGCATCAAAGCCAAAATGTGGTATCAGAAGCACAGCAACAGCCGCCCTTCCAGCCATCTCTGCAAGTCCTGAGAGAATAGAATATTTGCCATAGCCCATACCCTGAACTGAATACCTTGCAGTAAATAAAAGTGCCAGTTCTGCATTAAACACACTTATGTATCTTATAAACTTCACAGTGTAACCGACAACAACTGTATCAGCTGCATCAACGAATATAAGTGCCATATATCTGCCGGTAAAGAAACATACTATCATCGTGATTACAGAATAGATAAGACCAATCTCTAAAGTTCTCTTAAATCCTTCACTGATACGGTCAAATCTCTTTGCTCCGAAATTCTGTCCAACGAATGATGAAAGAGCTGTTCCCAACGCATTTAACGGACACAGAATCAGATTCTTAATCTTATATCCGGATGTAAATCCTGCAATGGCGTCTTCTCCAAGTGCATTTACATAAAATTGCAGAATAATTGCGCCAATTGCAGTAATAGAATACTGCAGTCCCATTGGCATGCACATTTTAATAATGTTCTTCATGTAATACGGATGGAACTTTCTTTCATCTGCATTAACTGGAAATAACAGTTTGTACTTCTTAAAGATGTATACAGCACTAAGAACGCCTGCAATTCCCTGTGAAAATATAGTAGCAACTGCAGCTCCGGCAACACCCCATTTCACAACAACAACCAGAAACAAATCAAGAAATATATTAATAACAGTTGATACTGCCATAAACATTGTTGACTTTTTGCTGTCTCCAAATGCCATCAGAATCCCAAAACAGAAGTTATACAGAACCGTCAACGGAAGTCCTAAGAATATAATAACAAGATACACATGTGCATCCTTAAATATATTTTCAGGTGTCTTTAACCACGTTAAAAAGAGTCCACTCATAGACGCTGTAACTGCTGTCATAATAACCGCGATTGCAAGCGCAAAGTAGACTCCATTAACAAAATATTTTCTTAAATCATCATTCTTTCCTGCTCCAAATGCCTGTGACACAGGAACACTTATTCCTATACATGAACCTATACAGAAATAACATACTATATATGTAAGAGAAGATGTTGCACCAACCGCTGCAAGTGCCTTAGAACTTAAGAACTGTCCGACAATAGCTGCATCAGCAATATTATAAAGCTGCTGCAGTAACTGACCTAAAAGCACCGGACCTGCAAATGATAATAAAATCTTTGTTATTGGTCCATTAGTCATTTTTGTATTATCAAGTGTTTCTGTCCTGCTCATATATATCTCCCATATTGAATTAAATATAAATCATTCAATATTATAGACTTACAGACAAAAAGCAAGAAATATTATAAGTTAGTTTTCTTTTCTGCACATAACTATAATTCTTGATATTAACAGTATAATTAATGTACCAGCAACAGCTCCACACCCATCAATCAGCACATCTGTAATCCTTCCACTCCTTCCTGACACAAACAGCTGGTGAATTTCATCTGTTGCTGCATATATTACCGCCGTACATATTGCAGTTAATCCATTCTTCCACCTGATAAAACCTGGTGTCACTGCTCCCAGCACACATCCTGCAAGAATTGCATATTCTGTTGCATGAGCTGTTTTTCTTACTGGATAATCAATCTTTTTGCCATATCAACCTGCTCATATTCTTGCAGATTATCAAAACCGGGTACAAATATATTACACACTGTCATTCCAACTTTAATACTCTGGTTTTCTGATTCATCTCCTGGTTTTGCCGAAAAGCAAATATTACTATCGCCCAGATAAGTGCAATTATCAAAATCATTTTTCTAATATTATAATTCATAGTAACCCTTAATCCTTACCTAAAAATCCGGCATAAGCCGGATTGAATATAATAAAATGAGCAGCACTATAAGCCGGGTTATGTCAGCATAAGCTGTGATGATCATCTATCTAGTCCTGCTGTTGCCAGCAGGCTCAAGCGACCTACCTAAAGCTCGGCGGGCAGCCTTTATATCGCTTTTATTTGGTCTTGCTTCGAATGGGGTTTACATGTGCCACTGCTGTTACCAGCAATGCGGTAGTCTCTTACACTGCCTTTCCACCCTTACCATAACTTTCGCCATGGCGGTATATTTCTGTTGCACTGGCCTTGGAGTCGCCTCCACCGGATGTTATCCGGCATCCTGCCCTGTGAAGCCCGGACTTTCCTCACCTGCACGAATGCAGCCGCGATCATCTGTACTACTCATAATATTTAGTTGTTATTACTCTCGTACACAATCTGATAAACTTCTATCTTAAACTGGTCTTCTTTACTAATACCAACAAATCTACAGCCGTATGTTGTCTCTGTATCCCTGAATTACTCATTCGTATAATTTCTATTACAGTTGCAAGTCGTTCTTTATTGGCAAGTATAACAATTGTATCGTAATAAGTATTAGGTTTAAACTTATAATCAGACTTAAATGCCATGCCATCTTTTGATATATTAATGACATTCACGTCTACGGTATCACCAGCATACCCAGAAACATATTTATCATCAAGCTGTCTTAATGAAATAGTAACATCAATATCTGTTCTTTTTGACCTTCTTTTTTCAATCCCCATGATTACCCTCTGTACTGTACAGGATTATACCTGTTCTCTTTCATTTAATCCATATAATGATAACATTAACTTATGCGAAGTTCAAATATATTTTATATATACTTTTATTATTTAATAAACATAGCATCTCCAAAGCTGAAGAATCTGTATTTCTCCTGCACCGCAACTTCATATGCATGAAGTACATGTTCTCTTCCAGCAAGCGCCGACACAAGCATAACAAGTGTTGATTCTGGAAGATGGAAATTAGTTATAAGACAATCGATTGCCTTGAACTTATATCCCGGATATATGAATATCTCTGTCCATCCACTCTTGGCTGGAATTGTTCCATCTTCAAGCGCAACAGATTCAAGTGTTCTCGTACTTGTTGTTCCGACAGCAATTACCCTTCCACCATTCTTTCTTGTATTATTAATCATGTCTGCTGCTTCCTGTGTAACAACATAAAACTCCGAATGCATATGATGGTCAAGAATATTCTCTACCTTGACAGGTCTGAATGTTCCAAGTCCCACATGAAGTGTTACTCTTGCAATGTTAACTCCCATAGCTTTGATTTTTTCAAGTAGCTCTGTTGTAAAATGAAGACCGGCAGTAGGAGCCGCCGCAGAACCCTCATGCTTTGCATACACAGTCTGATATCTGTTCTTATCCTCAAGCTTATGTGTTATATATGGTGGAAGTGGCATCTGTCCAAGTTCATCAAGAATCTCTTCAAATATTCCGTCATATGTGAACTGGATAAGTCTGTTTCCTTCTTCAACTATATCAATAATTTCACCTATAAGCTTCCCCTCACCGAAGCTTATCTTGGCACCAACCTTAGCTTTCTTTCCCGGCTTAACAAGAACTTCCCATGTATCCTGTCTGTCCTCAAGTCTCTTAAGAAGAAGAACTTCAATAGCAGCTCCAGTATCAACCTTAGTACCTATAAGTCTTGCTGGAATTACCTTAGTGTCATTGACAACAAGGCAGTCTCCCGGCTTAAGATAATCTACGATATCTCTGAATATCTTATGTTCAATCTCTCCTGTTTCCTTATCAAGCACCATAAGTCTTGAACTTGACCTGTCCGACAATGGATCCTGTGCAATAAGCTCCTCTGGCAGATCATAATAAAAATCATGTAAATCCATGTACTACTCCTTTCAAAGCAAGGGGCGGCGCCACACGCCGCCCCTTTACCGACCACTGTAACAGCTGGGTCTGTATTACTTTCTAAGTTCGATTCCGTCAGCCTCAAGATCCTTGAATATCTTCTCCATTACTGGTGTGATGTCCTTATCCTCAAGTGTTCTGTCCTTAGCTCTGAATGCGATTGAGTAAGCAACTGACTTGAATCCTTCCTTAATCTGGCTTCCTTCGTAGATATCGAAGAGGTTGTAGCTCTCTAATATCTTGCCACCGCGCTTTTCAATAATCTTCTCCACTTCACCAACTGGAAGTTCCTTAGGCATTACCATACTGATATCTCTTGTTACAGCTGGGAACTTTGCAATTCCTGTGAACTTCTTATCGAAGCTTGCCATTTCTGTAACTGTTGGAATATCAATAACAACAATATATGTTCTCTCACCGATTGAGTAAGTATCGGCAACATCCGGATGAAGTTCTCCGATGTAACCAATCTTCTTATCAGCGTAATATACATCAGCCTGACGACCTGGATGTAAGAATGGAATACCAGCCTTGGCATCATATGTTGGCTTCTTCTTCATTCCAATCTTCTCAAGGAATTCTTCAATAACACCCTTCATTGAGTAGAAGTCAACGCTGCCGAAAGCTCCAAGTGTGAATTCAACTCTTTCATCCGGAAGCTCATTTACATCATCTGCTGCAAGGTAAACCTTAGCTAATTCATATAACTTAACATTCTTGTTTCTTCTGTTATAGTTAGTAGATAATGATGTAAGCATTCCGTGGATTGGAAGTGTTCTCATAACTGAGAAATCCTCTCCTAATGGGTTAGAGATTACAACTGTCTTTCTGTATACAGAATCAGCAGGAAGCTTTAACTTATCGAATACCTTAGGGCTCTCGAATGAGTATGTCATAGCCTGTGAGAATCCTGTAAACTGGGCAACCTCAGAAGCTGCATCTTCAATGCTCTGCTCAAATGAAATCTTACCCATTGTTGTCTCTCCCTTAGGAAGAGTTGTAGGAATGTTGTCATATCCGAAGAATCTTGCAACTTCCTCTGCTATATCAGCATCTCTGTTAAGATCCTGTCTGAATGTTGGGATGATAAGCTCATTAGCGTCTTTATCATATTCAACTTCAAGTCTTTCGAAGTAAGAAAGCATATCTTCATCTGATACATCAGTACCAAGCAAAGCATTGTATTTAGCCGGCTCAAATGGAAGTCTCTTCTTAGTTACAGGGTCAGGATATACATCAACCACGCCTCCTACAACATCACCTGCATCAAGCTCTTCAATAAGCTGGCATGCTCTGTTGATAGCTTCCATAGCGTTCTCTGGATCAAGTCCCTTCTCAAACTTACCAGAAGCGTCTGTTCTTAAACCAATCTTCTTAGTTGTCTTTCTGATGTTAGTTCCGTCAAATGTAGCTGCTTCAAAAAGCATTGTCTGGACATCATCAGTAATCATTGAATTCTCACCACCCATGATACCTGCGATACCAACCGGCTTCTCACCGTCACAGATAAGAAGTGTCTGTGCATCAAGAGTTCTCTCCTGTCCGTCAAGTGTTACGAACTTTTCGCCATCAGCAGCTGTTCTTACAACAATCTTGTGACCTGCAATAGTGTCATAGTCATATGCATGCATTGGCTGACCATATTCTTCCATAACATAGTTAGTTATATCAACGATGTTGTTGATTGGTCTGATACCTGCTGTCATAAGTCTTTGCTGCATCCACTTTGGAGATGGAGCAAGTCTTATATTCTTAACAACTCTTGCAACATATCTTGAGCAAAGCTCCTTAGCTTCAATATCAACTGAAACCATTGTGTTAACATCCTCATCGTTACCTGTCTTAGTAACAACAGGTGGATTGAAAGGCTTTCTGAATGTAGCAGCAGCCTCTCTTGCGATACCGATAACGCTGTAGCAGTCTACACGGTTATTAGTAATCTCATATTCAAATACTGTATCATTAAGTCCTAAGTATTCTACCGCACTTGAACCAACAACAGCATCATCTCCAAATATATATATTCCTTCCTCTGGTGCATCCGGGAAGAATTCTCTTGAAGAACCAAGTTCCTCGATAGAGCACATCATACCGCATGACTCTACTCCTCTTAGCTTGCCCTTCTTAATCTTAATTCCATCTTCTGGAAGTGCGCCACCGTCATGTCCTCCGGCAACTTTACCTCCGTCTAATACTACAGGAACCTTCTGTCCGCTTGAACCAACTTCAATGTTAGGTGCGCCTGTTACAATCTGCACATTCTCACTGCCCACATTAACCTGGCATATAACAAGCTTGTCTGCATCAGGATGTCTCTCAACTGAGAGAATCTGTCCAACTACGATTTTATCAAGGTTCTTGTCAAATGCATTAAAACACTCTACCTTAGTTCCTGAAAGTGTCATTGCATCTCTGAATTCCTGATCTGTACACTCAAGACCTGGAACCATTGCTTTTATCCAATTTAATGATGTATTCATATCGTCATTCTCCTTAAATATACTTTATCTTATTCCAGTCATTAGACCACTATATGAATCGATTTAAAACTGCTTTATAAATCTGACATCGTTTTCATAAAGAAGTCTCATGTCATCGATTTCGTACTTAAGAAGAGCAACTCTCTCAAGTCCTACACCAAAGGCAAATCCTGTATATTCTTCCTTATCAATTCCGCAAAGCTCGAATACATGTGGGTGAACCATTCCACAGCCAAGGATTTCAATCCATCCCTCGCCCTTGCAGAAACGGCATCCTTTACCACCACATTTGAAACAGCTTACATCCATCTCGGCACTAGGCTCAGTGAATGGGAAATGGTGTGGTCTGAATTTAACTTTAGTATCAGGTCCGAAAAGCTCCTTAGCGAATTCTGCTAAAGTTCCCTTAAGGTCTGCAAATGTAATTCCCTTATCAATTACAAGACCTTCTACCTGATGGAAAGCATGGTGAATGTGTAGCATCAACTTCATCAGCTCTGTATACTCGTCCAGGAGAAATCATTCTGATAGGGAGCTTGCCCTTCTCCATAACTCTTGCCTGAACAGGTGAAGTCTGTGTACGGAGTACTATCTTATCATTGATGTAGAATGTATCCTGTTCATCCTTAGCCGGGTGGTTGGCTGGTATGTTAAGTGCCTCAAAGTTGTAGTAATCGTACTCAACTTCTGGTCCATCAACTACTTCATAACCCATTCCGATGAATATCTTCTGGATTTCTTCTAATGCAAGTGTATTAGGATGCTTATGTCCTAACTCATCCCTCTTAGATGGAAGAGTAACATCTATTACTTCACTCTTTAACTGAAGTTCTCTCTTCTTGGCAGCTAATTCTGTCTTAGCCTTATCTAATACTTCTTCAATTGCCTGTCTTGTCTCATTAACAATCTGACCGACCTTAGGTCTGTCTTCTGGTGCAACTTCCTTCATACCTTTAAGTACTTCTGTAAGTTCACCCTTCTTTCCAAGGAAAGCGACTCTGATATCATTCAGTTTATCAAGCGAATCAGTTTCATTAATCTGTGCTAAAGCTCTTTCTCTAATTGCTTCAAGTCTTTCTTTCATCCTTATAGCCTCCATACTTCTTTCGCTTTTTATCATTCATATGCGTAAAAAGCCACTGTTTATTGTAACATATCGATTTTATTTTGCAACCCGTGAATGTCTCTTCTCGTACATTTCTATTACGCGCATAGCTCCATCACTGTGTTCCGGATTTGAAAGCGTTATCTTTTAATATTTTCCTTTGCTTCATCAATACGTTTTCATTGTACTCTATCTGCTGCCTTAATTTATAACGGCGAGTATTTATTTCATGCCGCACTTCAACCATTTCCTTAGGATTAATGATTGCCCTCACTCTTCCAAGCCATATATGTGGACTGTAAAGTCCTAAATTCTTAAGCATATTCTCAAGCTCATTTTCAGCAGAATTAAGTGATGATGTCATATCCAGCATTCTAATCTCTTTTTTCATCTCCTCGTACAGTCTGTATTTCTTATCAAGTTCATATGAACTTTTAACTCCGAACTTTGTATATTCATAATCCAGCGTATTTGCTGCATTAATGAACTTAATCTTTACTTTGTTAAGCAGTGCTGTAGCTTTATTAAGTTTTATTTCGGTTATAATCACATTTCTTTCAGTAACCTTTAATAAAGCAAACATTCCAACTGCAAGAATTGCTGCAAATAAAGATATTCCTATAAAAGTGCCGTATCACTGTCATTTTGAACAAGTGTCATCGATATAAGAAATACTGCAAACACTGCCGCAAGCGCAAAGATTGCTGTTTTCGCAAGCCTTCTTATCTTAATCTGTCTTGTAACAAGAACGTCCGCATCAGTTCTAAGATTAAGCTGTTCTGCCTCAAGTATCCTTAAATCTCTTAACAGTATCATAATAATCTTCGGATGCTTTCAAAAGCTTTATTCCACCTTATGGCATTTCATTTTCCACAGCTTCCATGCGCCTGTATGCCGCATTTGACAGCTTATGTTCTGTACTTTTAAGAATACGCCTGTCAACCATCATGTTGTCTATGGTCTCTGCACAACTCAATATTTTATCACGTATCTGTGTGGGAGCTTCTTCCATAATCTGTATATCATTATATTCTTCAGTAACAGCCTCATACTCAGCTTTAGCATTTTCTACATGTGTCGCTGCTTCTTCCATGATATCACACTGTTCTCTTACATAAACCTCAATATCATGTGTACTGAAATCCTTTATATTGACACTGTCTATATTCCTGCTCATCGCATATTCTGCAATTTTATCAAGGTCGGATTTTTCCTTTGGAAGCTCAATAGGTATAGCATCAATCTCTTTGCGGTCTTCCTCATCCTTTCCATATTTCTCAACTGCCTTGATAAGCGTCTGTGCCTGCATACTGTTTAACAGATGATCATATTTTTCTTCTATCTTGGCCTGCTGCTGTTTTCCTTTGTTTCTCATCAAGTTCTCCGCTCTTGCGGTCTTCATGTTTTTCTTATTCTTCTTATCAAACGTTTCATATATATTCAATATATTAAACATTTTATTGGCAGTTTTTTCCTTCTCTGCCTCTTCTAGCAGTTCCTCATCTCTGTACGATTCATCATCATAATCATCATATATCGTTTCTTTTTCAGCTTTTTAAATATTCCCATATATCCACCACAATTCTTTAAAATGTTTTGCTATATTTAATGTATGCCGTTCTCCACCTGTCAAGTCTTTCATCTACCGCCCTGTTGTACTGTGCCAGATTGCCATCTGCTTTTAATCTGGCAATATCTTCAAGTTCCTATATTCATCACTATATCTGGCATTATCCATTAAAGTTTCCAATTCCTTCTGGACAACATATTCATCTTCATCCACATCAACATTAACAGGTTCTTTATCCTTCTTTGCCATAATTAAAGCTGCTATACTGCATTTTTGATTCCTCATGCTGACCCGTCCTATATGCCTCATCATAATATATCACTGCTTTATTATACATAAACATTCTTGCATAAGCTGTTCCAATTATGATACACTTTTGCATAATCAGCTGCCAACAAATCTTTTCCCTTGTAATCTTTTATAATTGACTCGTAACATCTGACCGCAGCAAAATAATATCCAGCATTGAGATATCCATCTCCTCTTGCTTTAAGCCTTTCGCATACGCTCTGCTTTCCAAGAGTATTAAGAATCTCTTTTAACTGCTCAATCTCTGCAACAGAATAATAATCTATTGTCTTGAGTATTATTACAAATATCTGTGCTAATGAACCTCCTGTTTCTTTCAGCTTCCTTACTCTTTCTGCCAGCTCTTTTCTCCGGTTTCATCAAGAAAACTGATAAGATTATCATCTATAAAATCCTGACCAATAAGGTATATATTATTATAAATATAATAACAGAGTTCTTCTGCTGTATATAACTTCACACCTGTCTGTAAAACAGTCAGTGGCGTATCTGCCTTCTTTCCTCTGCACAGAATCATTTTCCCCATTGTATTTCTCCGTTTCCTGATGTTTTCCACATTCTCAGCTTCTTAATACAAGTTCTTTGCTTATAACTTTTCCTGAACTTTTGACAAACTCGCCAAATCCAAGATCTTTTATTGTAATATTACACCTGTCAGAATCCGTAAAGCTTACGCTCACAGATACTCTTGTTGTTTTCCCTTCCCTGAATGGAATTTCACTTATATCAATGACTTCATCATAATATCTGTTATCAGGTGTTATTATTTTAAATGTAATGCTTCTCATATCCTCAAGTATACATTCCACAGTCCGTCCGGCAGTATACCAGTTACTTCCCGGTCTTACCAGCCTGAATCTCATTGGCTTTTCATATGACGAAATATCTATTTCTATACCACATTTCACATGATTATCAAGAAGCATTATGACATTCTTAAACACTTCCGGCTTCAATATCTCCATTGCTGCAAAGCATGCACCCTTTGCAAAAGATTCTGTCCGACAAATGCTTTCTTCTCGTAACCATAAGCTTTGCAAATCTTTCAGGAAGCTTTTCAACATCAAAACCTTCACCTGTAAGATATGCCGCCGAAACATGTCTTTTAGAAAATACTCTTCTGCAAATGTACACAACTCATTCTCAGCCAGTCCAAGTTCTTTTGCTTATCACAGCTTTTTAATATATCAGATGTGTATCCTGTATGTTCCTGAAGCAGATAGTTACTATTGTCATTCTTCCTGACTGCAAGATAATCACACCTTATTCCTTCACTTGTGTAGTCAAACAGTGCCACACCAGCAGCATGAAGTTCACTTTTCTGTCTGTACGCATAATATGCAAAGCTTTCAACTCTGCTTAATACCTGCCATCTGCCATCTGATACACCACATTTTTAAGAGTATCCCTGACAGCAGATATTTCATCAGAATGATAATCGGGAATGGTTACACATATGCTTTGAATCTGTGATGTACCTGTTGCTCGCATACATTCAGCGACAACATTTGCAAGACTGGTCTTTTCCTTTGAATCCTCTGTCAGTTTTACCGTCTGCACATTCCGTGAATTATATGAATATACACTTGCCTGAATTTTACTATATCCTATATCTATTCCTGCTATAAGTCCTTTTACACTGCTCCATATCTGCTATCCTCATTTGACAATTGTAAACATTTCTCTTGTAACGTATTCCTCAACACAGTAACTATACATGAGCTTTCTTAATGTTGTAAGGTCATGCTGCTGTCTGCTTGCAAGACAATCATTAAGCATGTCAATCCTTCCATCTGTGTTCTCTGATGGAATATCCTTATATTCGCAGACTACCGGCTCTGTAGATGCCTGTTCATTGCTGTCATTAACTATAAATGTATATTCTAATGAATCCCCATAAAACAAATTAAACCTGCATGTATATATTCCCCAGTCATTTGACTTCATAACCTGCACCAGCCTGTCAGCCCCATTAATACTATATGTCAAAGATACTTTATCATCTGATCTGCTATGTATTCAACAATAGTAAGTCCCTGCATATTGTATGGTAAATCCAGTATTCCTTTGAATTTTTTGAAAATCCATATATTCTGTCATGTTCACATAATTCATTAAGAACTGATTGTGCAAGTTCTTTTCAGATGTATCTTCTCTTAACGCAACAGGGTTTCTTGACAGATTCTTAAGCCATGCTACATAACAACACTCTGGCAATCCATATCCATCCCCATGCACTCCTCTATAACTCTGAATACTATATCATTAGCCTTCTTCTGCCTGAGAAGATAGAATTGTGAATTATAAGATAAATATGCCTTTACTATAAGCATATCGGGTATCTTACCATAATAATCTGAAAATACTTCCGTAAATCTTCCACTATGTACTCCGGTATACATCATCTGGGCAAGAATCCTTCTGACATATGCAATACATTTACATTATAATTAACTGCTGACTTCCACACAGCATACATTTCATCATTAGTCCCATTATAGTATTCGCACATATAAGAAAGAACAGGTTCATTATAAATGTTGTGTCTGAATATATATTGAGTAATCTCATCAATAATCTGACTATGTCCGTCTGATACATTATTAAGAATATAATCTGTCATTTTAAGAAGTTTTGCCGCTTTTGCCATACAGCAGCCGTATATACCTGCTATCTCATATGCCTGCGAATACATGGATGAGTCTATAAGTATTTCTATCAGCTTTCCCGCATCCTTCTTCGTCAGATTATCTGTATCAACATAATTGTATTCATGCCAGAAATCATCTTCTTCATAATAATGATAGTAATAATCAATCATCCATAAGATTAACTTGCTGTTTATACTGTTCACTGATACCCTGTTCCTTTTATTGTTTTGTACAGCTTAAGTGTTTCTTGTGTATACTGTGAATTCTTTTCATTTCACAGATTCTGCTCATAATTATTCTGGAATTGTTCTTTCCATAATCACCTGCAGTCTCAAACACCTCTGCATACTGCTGTATATCAAACACTTTTTCTATATCATAATCAATTGTATCTTTTCTAATCTGTCCGTCAATACATTCAAATGTAATCTGCAGTCACTTCCATACATACATATATATGCTGTTTCCCTGAAAGCTCATATACTGTTTCTTCTGTAAACTGCGGATATCTGACATGTACATATCTTACCACATCACTAAAGCACTGCATTCTGTACATATATGGCATTTTACTTACAAATGTGCTCTGTGTCATCACACACAAGCTGTGTCTTAAGAAGTGCCTTGTATAATACAACAAGATTGTCACTGATATTGCCGGCTTTAAGCTGTTCATACACATATATCTCTATATTTCTTTTCATAACCTTCATAGATATTCTTATAGTACGAATCTCTGCCCTTCACCACATTTGCATATAAAAATGCTTTATCTGCATCTGTAAGAGTATTGTCATATGCAAAATACATCAACACTATCTTTGGCAGCTGCCTGTCTGTCTTTTAGGCATACTGGCAATATAAAACTCATATAATCTTGTTATTTTCAGGCCTCTTAATACTTTTCATATATCCTCAAAGCAGTTTTCTCCTGTCATGCCCATTCTTACCATCTGCTAAGCAAGAACTGTCAGTATCTCGTCTTTCTCATATTTATCATATATCTTTTAGTATAATAAGAGTATTAATATTAATATTCTTCTCATTAGCCACAACATCTGCAATCTGCATCGCAAGCTTCGCTAATAATGTCGTTCCTGCATCCATAATTAATAACCTGCATTTCAAACTGATTAAGCACCCGTAGTAAAACAGGCTGTGCATTAATAATGTTCATAGCCTCAATATACATAACAGGCTTATGCATCCTGAATTAATTACATCCTTTATTCTTACAAGTCTTATACTCTTATTATCTGAATCTGTACTCAGGTAAAAGTATCCATAATATTCTATATGTATCATAGCCATTCTCAAAGAACTTCTTAACCTGTGATAAAACCTGAGCCGTATACTCTCTTCACGCACAATAAGTGTCGAAACATACAGAAAATAGCAGTAAAGTTCTACATTTTCACCAATTCTTCCGACTATATCTTTCTTGATATTATTATATATCTGTGTTGCTGTTCTCTTCCAGACGCCATAAGCAGTTGTATCTGCACAATATCATAAAATACATCTGTGCCCTTAATTCCCCTTATTCTGTCAACTGTCTGCATAGATTCAGCAATCCATTTTTTTCTTCTTGATTTTCTTCATTCTGAAATCAAGATAAAGCTTCGTAAGCTTATATTGTGCCAGTTTTTCTTCTTCTGACTTCAAAATCTTCCGATTCATCAGCCTTCTTACATATAACGCTTACATTTATCTTTAAATGCTGTGTATAACTCACTATATGTATATATCCATAGTTGTTGCCTGCATGCATTTTCTGTGGATTAACTATATATTTAATTACAGCCCCACTCGCAAAATCATCAGTTGATAAGCTGTCTTTCTCTAATTCAATAAAATCTGCATCTGCATATATATCAATCTCTGTTTCTTCTGTCCCGCTCTTTATAAGCACACATTCAAACTGCTCTGCTTCATCTTTGTGTATAATTGTATTCTCTTCATCAATGTGCAGAACAACTGCTTCAGTCTTAACATGATTTCTTATATCATCCTGATTCTCTTTCATACATCTGAATGCAAATGGTATCTTTTCTCGCCGGCATTACATACTACTGTAAATGTTCCCTCTATCTCATCATTTTCTTCAAGTCCGGAAGCGTCCACCTGATATTCAGTTATAATATGCGTACCACCAAATTGTTCTGAAAGAATCTTTACCCTCTCATTGTCAGCATAGACCATTCCATAAACCTTATCGGTGGCATCACATATGAAGCTGCCTGTAGCAACTGTATTACACATAATATCCATGGTAATCTGTTCCTCACTGCATGACAGCTTTGGTACTTTGATAATTGAACTGCCTCTTGATAGTCTGTTAATGTAATCCCTCATTGAAAACTATGCCTCCGAATTAATCTTCTCCAAATGTTTCTTAATGTCCTTCTCATATCCCATATCTCCCGGCTCATAGAATTTTTTCATTCACATATGCATCAGGAAGATACTGCTGTTTTACAAAATGATTAGGATAGTCATGTGCATATAAGTATCCTACACCGTGTCCTAACTTGGCACTGCCCTTATAATGTGCATCCTGCAAATGTACAGGCACAGGCGCAGTCTTTGAATTTTTAACCACATCCATTGCCTTATCAATTGCCATGTAACATGCATTACTTAGGTGCTGTCGCAACATAGAGTGCCGCCTGACTTAATATAATACGTGCTTCAGGCATTCCTATCCTTTCAACAGCCTGTGCTGCAGCAACTGCCACCTGCAATGCATTAGGATCCGCATTGCCTACATCCTCACTTGCACATATCATAATTCTTCTGGCAATGAATTTTATATCTTCACCTGCATATAACATTTTGGCAAGATAATAGCTTACAGCATCCGGATCTGATCCTCGCATACTCTTAATAAATGCAGATATTGTATCATAATGGTTATCGCCCTCTTTATCATATCTGACTGAACGTTTCTGGATACATTCCTGCGCTGTCTCAATGTCTATATGGATAAATCCATCCTCTGACCTGTCTGTGAGTATTCCAAGTTCAATGGCATTAAGTGCATTTCTTGCATCCCCATTGGATATATCAGCTAAGAACTCCAGTGCATCATCATCTATTGCTGCATTGTAGCTTCCCATGCCCTTCTTCTCATCATACACAGCACGCTTTATTATTGTCTTTATATCGTCTTTTTCAAGAGGCTTCAACTCAAATATTATTGACCTTGATATTAAAGCCCCGTTTACTTCAAAATATGGATTCTCCGTGGTCGCGCCAATCAGAATTATAGTTCCATCTTCCACGAAAGGTAACAGATAATCCTGCTGACCTTTATTAAATCTATGAATCTCATCTACAAAAAGTATCGTTTTTCTTCCATACATTCCAAGATTGTCCTTTGCTTTTGCAACAACCTCTTCCATGTCCTTTTTGCCTGCTACTGTCGCATTAACCTGACAGAACTCTGCACTCGTTGTATTAGCAATTATTCTAGCTAAAGTTGTCTTTCCTGTTCCATTAATCATAGAATATTACTGAGCTAAGCTTATCTGCTTTAATTGCCCGGTAAAGCAATTTATCTTTTCCGATTATATGAGACTGTCCTACCATTTCATCGAGTGTTTCCGGTCTTAATCTCATAGCCAATGGAGATTCTGTATTCTTATTGTTTTCCCTCATGTATTCAAATAAATCCATAACTTATACCTGTCTTAATACATTTGCAATTATCTTAGTTCTGTTCCAAGCCACAGCCTTTCAACGTAGCCTATCTTACTGATATCATTTCCTTCAGTGTATTAGAATAAAGAATATTATCAGCATCATACGCATAGATTCGGTTCTTGTAAAAATATGTTCCCTCTGTATCTGTAACTGCATCTGATTCCAGAATTGCAACAGCTTTGCTCTTAATGTTATCCATATAGAACTGCCTGCCGCCTGAAACATATGTTAAAGCCTTGCTTTTATTATACACCTTTGATAATGAACCTGCATTTACATCTGACGCAATGTCTGTAATCTTGTTGTTATCAACTACTCGAAGCTGTCCTTCACATTAACATACACTATCTGACCATCTGATGAATTATATATGTAATTCTTTTCCTTAGTCATAGAATCAACATCCACATACTCACTCACTTTAGTTTCTCTGATAAGTGCTGATGTCATTGATGTACCTGAAATTCTGTATATAAGCGAATTGTCTCTATCAAATACATAATCTGCATCATTGTCTGTCTTCTTGTCTATCTTATACGCAGATGCATCTTTACATGAGTAATAATATACTCCATCACTCTTAGAATACAGCAATGTATCCACATCTTTTCTTGTGTTAAGGCTGTCTGCATTCGCTGTATACACCTTGGCATGTTCTCTGACACAGGCCATAACTGCATAACTGCATCTGCAACTGAAACCGGCTTTTCTTTTTTTCATAATCATATGTATACAATGAGCCTGCATTAGTAAGACATACTATTATGTGCTTTGCTTCATATACATATGCCTTATTAAGGTTTCCTTCTATCAGCGTTGTCTGTGCCTCAGGCTGTTTCTTAACTTCTTTGACTCTGCTCATGGCAAGGCTTGTTCCATTAGTAGAACCCTCGTCATTAATAATATTAATATTCGTGTATATAACAAGACCGTCATCAGAGATATACATAATCTCTTTCTGCAGATTATCTTCTGACACAAGAACACATTCGTCCCTGCTCCATATGTACATTGAATATCTGCCAGACGAGTTGGACTCATCATATGTTACCGTAACGAAATACTTTCCATTATCACTTGCAACACTTAAAATATTCTTGTCAGAATTAATCTGTTCCGGCCACTCTGGTGTATAAAATGTCTTGCTGTCAGATGCAAATATAGCATTTTTTTCATCGCACACATAATTACTGTCCAGCCCCGCAATATCATATATCTTTCCATTATAACTTACATAAAGAGCATAATTTTTCTTTGTTGCAAGCTTGTATATTCCAAATGCTGCGACACCAATAAGCACTACTGCTATCAGCGCTGCCGCTATCATTTTCATTCTTTTGTTCACTTTGCGGCGTGCAATTCTTATCTGTGGCTTTTCCTGATTACCATTCCTGTTGCCACCTGTTTTTCCGCTACTTTGTCCCTGCTTTCTGCTGTCCGCTTTGCTTCTGTTCTGACTCTGCTTCTTACTTTCTGTCTTGTTTCTGCTCTGATTCTTTATCGCCTGCACGCGTTTTGTTAATGCCTGTCCATAGTCACTCTGTGATTCCTCTTTTATCAGAAGAAGCAGACCTGTCTTTCAAAGCCTGCTTCTCTTCATATGCTTTTCTTCTGGCAAGATAATCACTATTGTTAACTAATATGACAGGTCCGTCACATCTTGGGCACTGACTGCCCTCATATTCCTGACCACATTTAGTACACAGCATAATTCTTTCCTTTTAATTATCGATTTAAATTCTGTTCTTTTATTAATTAAAATCTAAACTTATCTTCAAAATATGCCTTAAGATCTGCTATCTTTATTCTTTCCTGCTGCATTGTATCCCTATCTCTTACAGTTACAGCACCATCTTCTTCCGAATCAAAATCATATGTGATACAGAATGGTGTACCAATCTCATCCTGTCTTCTGTATCTCTTTCCAATATTACCTCTGTCATCAAATTCGCAGTTATAGTACTTAGAAAGCTCTGCATATACTTTTTCTGCACCTTCATTTAACTTCTTAGAAAGTGGAAGTATACCAATCTTAACTGGTGCTATTGCAGGGTGGAAATGAAGAACTGTTCTTACATCTCCTCCTTCAAGTTCTTCTTCGTCATAAGCTGAGCAGAGGAATGCTAATGTTACACGGTCTGCGCCAAGTGAAGGCTCGATAACATATGGTATATACTTCTCCTTAGCTTCATCATCAAAGTATGACATATCTTCGCCAGATACTGTCTGATGCTGTGTAAGGTCATAGTCTGTTCTGTCAGCAATACCCCAGAGTTCGCCCCATCCGAATGGGAAGAGGAATTCGATATCTGTTGTTCCCTTAGAGTAGAAGCAGAGTTCTTCTGGTGAATGATCTCTTGCTCTCATTTCATCTTCCTTAATTCCTAATGCCTTAAGCCAGTCTATGCAGTACTGTCTCCAGTATGTGAACCACTCAAGATCTGTTCCAGGCTTGCAGAAGAACTCTAATTCCATCTGCTCAAACTCTCTTGTTCTGAATGTGAAGTTACCTGGTGTAATCTCGTTACGGAATGATTTACCAATCTGTCCGATACCAAAAGGCACTTTCTTTCTTGATGTTCTCTGGACATTCTTGAAGTTTACAAAGATTCCCTGTGCTGTCTCCGGTCTTAAATATACTGTATTCTTGGCATCCTCAGTTACACCCTGGAATGTCTTGAACATAAGGTTGAACTGTCTGATATCTGTGAAATTGTGCTTACCGCATGAAGGACAGCAGATATTCTTCTCATCAATGAAATTCTTCATCTGCTCCTGTGTCCATCCATCAACTGAACCGCCAAGATCATATGAATTCTCATCTGCCCAGTCTTCTATAAGTTTATCTGCTCTGAATCTCTCATGACATTCCTTGCAGTCCATTAATGGATCAGAAAATCCACCAAGATGACCTGATGCTACCCAAGTCTGAGGGTTCATAAGAATTGCACAATCAACACCAACATTATATGGGCTTTCCTGTACGAACTTCTGCCACCATGCCTTCTTAACATTGTTCTTTAACTCAACACCAAGATTACCATAATCCCATGTATTAGCTAATCCTCCATAGATTTCAGAACCTGGGTAAACAAATCCTCTCGCCTTAGCTAAAGAAACAATTTTCTCCATTGTCTTTTCCATAATAATATAATCCTCCTAAAGGCAACAGCCTGACTACATCGAACTGCATCGGCTGCTACATAATCTTAATTATTTTATAACATTTAGTGCTGATTAGCAAGAGGGATGATGGGAATCTTGTTTTGGACTTCCTCCGTGCCTCCCGCCACTTCAACGTCCAATCCGCCGCTTCTGCAAATCCCTTTTGGACTTTCTCGCGCCTTCCCGCCACTTCAACGTCCAATCCGCCGCTTCTGCAAATCCCTTTTGGACTTCCTCCGTGCTTCCCGCCGCTTCAACGTCCAATCTGCCGCTTCTGCAAATCCCTTTTGGACTTTCTCCGTGCTTCCCGCCGCTTCAACGTCCAATCCGCCGCTTCTGCAAATCCCTTTTGGACTTTCTCGTGCCTTCCCGCCGCTTCAACGTCCAATCCGCCGCTCTCTCACTCCTTTTGGACTTTCTCCCGCCTTCCTGCCGCTTCAACGTCCAATCCGCCGCTTCCACGCATGTATTTGTAGTCTATGAATATTTTATAAATTATTACTTGACTTTAATGTCAGAATACTTTATATTCTTATTATAACCAAAACGCATTAGAAGGAGGATATTTCTTGTTTATCAATTACAACATTTCAGAGATTATCAGCCAACTTTCATCTGCCATACATTATGATGAAAGCATTGTAAAGAATCTGCCTGATGGCAAGCTCAATTGCACACATAATGGACGTTATATTAAGTGGTTTCTAAGCGATGGGAATAATATATCTTACATACACAAGAAAGACAGACAGCTTGCTTCCACGCTTGCCTTGAAAAAATTTTGTTATCAAGAATTGAAGATAATAAAAGGCTTCTTGCCACATACAAGCAATGTAACAGCACCGATATCCAGTCCGAATTATTATTAAAAGATAACGATTTTAGGAAACTGCTTACAGACTATCCGGAGAATTCCAAGCACATATATTGCAACAGGGATTTATTCAGGGATTTCCACAATGAGCAGTTCCAGCCTGTCATTGATTCATGGCTGTCTGAAGAATATAATCACAATGAAGCATACCCACAGGCGCTTAAGCATCCATGTCCATCTGGCAATGTCGTTAGGTCAAAGTCCGAAGCTATGATTGATTTGTTACTTAACCAGTATGGAATTCCATACAGGTATGAATGTGAACTAAAGCTTGACAACATAAGTTTCTATCCTGACTTTACACTGTTTAATCCTATATCTGGGCAACTTGTGTACTGGGAACACTTTGGTATGATGGACGACCCGCAATACTCTCTTAATGCTTCAAGAAAAATCTCCAGATACATAGCTGGAAATATTATTCCTGGAATTAATTTAATAATGACATTTGAGACATCTCCCAATCCTCTATCAGGAGTTATTGCAGAATCAAAGATAGAGGAGTACCTGCTGATGTGCAATAACCAGCAAGCCCCCTCTTAACACCACAGCGATTTTATTCAATTACAACAATATTGGCAGCTAGATTTCCCATAATAGCAGTGCAACAGAACTATGCATTAATCCTCCCAGGGACGAATCCTGTAAGCTGCACCTATCTCATCACATAGCTTCTGGCACTCTGCCTCTTCCTCGTGAGATATGGTTGTGTCAACTGTTGTAAGAACAACATTAGGGATATACTTGATACATTCCTTTGCGAAGCTTATCATCTCATCAAATGATTTCTCACCGAACTTACTTCTTACAAGTGCATTGTATTCATCTTTGTGTGGATTGTTAAGACTGATAGATATTGTATCTATCAAGCCTTCCATCTCTGGCACAATATCCCTACCATTAACAAGATTTCCAACTCCGTTAGTATTGATTCTTGTCTTTTTGCCAAATGTTTTTTTGACATATTCAGCTACCTTGATAAGCACATCAAATCTTTCTGTTGGCTCCCCAAATCCACAGAATACAACCTCTTCATACTCATCCATATTGAACTTATCAAATTCAGCTATAACCTCATCATATAAAGGTTCTCTCTCAAGCCAGAGTCTTCCAGACTCTCCAATTCTGTCCATTGTCTGTCTTAAACAAAAAGTACATGCATATGGACATTTATTAGTTAGATTAACATATAAATTGTTATGAACTTTATATAATATTTCCATTGTAATTCTTCTCCTTTTACTTCAACGTAGTCAGCAGTTCCTCAAACGGCACACCGTCTGTCAGAGGAATATCCATCTCTATAGCCTTGAGTATGCATTTTTTTATAAATGTAGATGCTTTTCTTACTGACTCATGGAAATTCACACCATTTACAGCATCTGCAGCTATTATAGATGCAAATATATCTCCTGTTCCGGAACGCTGTGTTCCAACCTTCATAGTCTTAATAAGATAGTCTTCCCTGTTCTTTTCATAACAGTAATTACCAATATAATGGCCCCGCTGGATTCCTGTAATAACAATCTTGGATGGTCCCATTGCAACAAGCTTCATTGCAATTTTTTTAAGCTCATCATTGGAATAATCCGGTCTGTATGGCTCGTCAGTTAAAATACATGCTTCTGTGAGGTTCGGAGTAAGAATATCTGCATATTTTACAAGCTTCTTCATCTCCTGGCATGTCTCATCAGTATATGTCGGATACAGATTTCCGTAATCCCCCATAACCGGGTCGATAACAACAATATTATCTTCCGTCTTGAAATTCTTGAAAAATTCTTCAACAATAGCAATCTGTTTATGTGAACCTAAGAATCCTGTTACAATTCCATCAAATTTAAGGTTTAACTTCTTCCACTCTGCCATATAAGGTGGCATATTCTCTGTGAAATCTTTAAAATAAAAGCTGTCAAAGCCTGTATGATTAGAAAATATCGATGTAGGCATTGGACAGCACTGAATTTTCATTGCTGATATAACAGGCAGTTCAACTGCAATAGAACATCTTCCAAAACCAGAATAATCATTAATTGCTGCTATTTTCTTCTGGTTATTATGAGACACATTATTCTCTGGCATATTGTCTCCTTTCGTCTAAATGTTACATAAAATCTTTATCTTTAATATACAAAAACTGGCATATGATAACATAGCCAGTTTATGTAATATTTATATGGTCAGATTAAGCATTTCCTTCGACTTAAATTCTTTATCGAATACAATGCTTTCCAGCCTGTTTACCACAAGCCTTAATTCTTCTGGACTTCTTTGGTAACGGTGAATGAATACAGCCTGTTAAGCTGTGTTGTAACAATATACTGGAGTGTATATACCGTTGAGCCCAAAAGTGTAATTCCATCATATACATTTGCAGCACAATTCTTACAGCATAGTCCGTTTCTTGAATATGAATATACATACAGATTATCTTCTCTTCCGCATTCGTGACATGTGAAGAAATCCGACATTCACCGTTGACTGCAATCATTCTTATCTCGTATATGAATCTTATAAGTTCATGGCTTACAGCACCTCTGCCCAATGCCTTTAGAGTGATATAAAGCAGATTAATCATTTCTGTTGCATCAAGATTCTCCCTGCCATAATAATCTGCAATCTCAGCAAAATAGCAGGCGTAGCACACGGCATTAAGGTCATTTACCACATTTTCAAAGTACTCCTTAGCCGATGCTTTATACATCGTATATGATTCGCGTCCACGGTACACCTCAAATGTTCCGAATATAAAGCTTCTCGTAACACCAATCAGTGCGCTGTTAGGCTTTCTCGCACCTTTCGCAAATACCGTTATCTTGCCATACTCCTTAGTGAGTATAACCAGTCTTCTGTCATATTCCCCGACAGGCATGGCGGAAAGTATCATGCCTGTAACAGTAGTAACCTCCGCCATCGCACCCTCCTGTCATGTATATTATTTGTCCTTCTTCTTGTCATATCCGAAGTTCTTAAGAAGAATATCACTGTCGCGCCATTCCTTCTTAACTTTTACCCATAGCTTAAGATTAACCTTCATGTCAAGCTGCTTCTCAATCTCATATCTTGCATTAGTTCCGATTTTCTTAAGCATTTCGCCGCCCTTGCCAATAATAATTCCTTTGTGAGAATCTCTTTCGCATATGATAGTAGCGTCGATATCTGTTATAGGACCTCTTGCATTTCTTCTTTCCTTGAAGCTGTCAATAACAACCGCGATTCCGTGTGGAATCTCGTCATTTAATGCATGAAGTGCCTTCTCTCTTATAAGCTCTGCAACAATCTGCTTCATTGGCTGGTCTGTTACTGTATCTTCATCATAGTACATCGGGCCATAATCAAGATGTGAGAATATAACATCAAGCAGGTCGTCAACATTATTGCCGTTTCTTGCGCACACAGGAACAATATCAACAAAATCAAGTTCCTTTCTGTAGCAGTCAATAACCGGTAGAATCTCCTCTTTCTTAATTGTGTCAGTCTTATTGATAACAAGAACTATAGGAGTCTTACACTCTTTAAGCTTCTCAACGATATGCTCCTCGGCAGCTCCAAGATGTGTTGTAGGCTCAACAAGCCAGCATATAAGGTCAACCTCACTGATTGTCTTCTCTGCCGCACCAACCATGTATTCACCAAGCTTGTTCTTAGCCTTGTGGATACCCGGAGTATCAACGAAAACAATCTGTCCACGCTCATCAGTGTATACAGTCTGTATTCTGTTTCTTGTAGTCTGAGGCTTGTTAGAAGTAATCGCAATCTTCTGTCCGATTATCTGATTCATAAGTGTTGACTTACCAACATTAGGTCTTCCTATAAATGTTACAAAGCCTGTCTTAGTTCTTGTGTTCTCTGCCTTAGCGCCCCCGGTAATTCCGCTGGCTGCAAGCATCTCATCTAAATTCATACATTCTTCCTTTCTATTATCCCTGCACCTTGATAAGTGGCTGTATCTTATCAAAAAGCTCACTCTCTTTATTAATTTCCTTGCTGCTTCCCACAACGCAGAAATAATTCTCATCCATCGCACATCTTACAAGTGGAGCAAGCTCTCTTATTCTTTCTACATTACAGTCAAGAACCTGACCTCTTTCTTTCTTGAGTGACTCATAATCTGTATTACAGATGTATGCACCAAATGATCTTGTTCCCTTTGCTGCCGGATTCATAGGTGTATCCATATCACCTATTGTTCCGATTATGAACTTGACCATATCCCTGTCGCTTACATCAAAATGTTCAAGATAGTCTGCTGCATTTTCATATATATCGTTAGTCTTTCTTAAGTTAGGGTCTCTGTAAGAAACCATATACATGTCACCGTTTCTGTAAGAACCGCTCATGCAGCCGTATGCGCCGCCTTTAACTCTTACATTAATCCAGAGATAATCATACGAGAATATAACCTTAAGCACTCTTAATGCTCCTGTGTATTCATATCCTCCATCCCTGAAATTGCCACATCTTGCAACATACTGAACCTGTGAAGCTGAAGTATATCCTGTCTTGACATTTGCAGGTGTGTACTTTCTTTCGCATGCTGACATGTCCGATTTTTTCAATTCTTCCGCATACTTTCCGAAGGCAGGTGCAAATGCATCATATCCCTTATCATCAGCAGTAAAGCTGACAATAATATTCTCTTTGTGGAATATATAATCGACAAGTTTGCTTAACTTATCTGCGATATCTTCCTTAAGCTCATCAAACTGTGAGTCAAGCTTCTGTATAAGCTCATAGAACCCATATCCTCTCATCTCGTTAGAATAATATGCATTTCTTGAGAACTGTGCCATACCTGCAAGCATTGCTGTTGAATGTCCTGCACTTGTCATTGTGCTTTCCATTCTTGACTTAAGCTTCGCAATTATCTCTTTAAGTCTCTTATAATCTGAGAACTTTGTCTTATATATAATTTCATTCATCATATCAAGGACGAACTGGATATTGTCATAGAGAACCTTACCCTTAACCTCATACATAATAGTACATTTGTCAAAATCCTTATTATCTGTGTATATGGCAGCATCAGTTGAGATTCCACCACAGTTAATATTGATTTCATTAGTCAGCTCTGTATATGTGTACTTTTCAGTATCCATAAGTCCAAGAACCGAGCTTAAAAGTCCGATATATGGAAGCAGTTCATCAGGCACATTCTTACAGTCGTAGCACATCATTATATATGCAATTCCATTAGTGAACATATTGTGGTGGATTACATCAACACCACCAGTCTTCTTAGGGTCAATATATAACTTGGCCGGCTCTCTTGTGATATCCTTTAACTCAAGCTGTGGAATCTTCTCAAGGTCCTTCTGGCTTGAAGGTGTATCCTGATATTCCTTTAATGCCTTTGTCTGCTTAACAAGCTCTTCCAGCTCTTCCTTAGAAAGTGTTGCCTTATACTTTGCAAGCTGCTCTGCTTCCTTTGCTTCCTTCTTCTCTGCAAGTCCATGCTTTGGAACAAGACTTAACACTACCTCATGATTATTATTAATAATATTGTCTTCAATGAATTTCTCAAAGAAGCCGTTCTCTGAATCCTTCTTGATTATTTCAAATGTCTCACCTGCCTCAACATGAATGAATGGCTTGTTCTCATCATAAAGCCAGCTGTCCATCATTGTAAGATAATACATAAGTCCCTTCGGATATGGCCCAAAATCAGCTTCTCTGTATTTGAATTCGTAATAGTTGATTCCTGCCTTAACCATTCTCTTGCTAAGACCGTTCTTAACAATATCAGAAAGTGTGTCTTCAACAACCTTTACGAATCTGTCTCTGTCACTTTCATTCGCATTCTTGGTAATAATTGAATACACCGGCTGGTACACAGATGTCTCTAACACACTATACACATCTGTTCCAATTCCGGCATCAATAAGTGCCTGCTTAAGCGGAGCACCCGGTGCCATGATAAGTGCATAATCAAGAATCTGTAATGCAAGGTAGCTTACAGGGTCTGTTGATGTTCCGATAACAACATTGTAAGAAAGATAAGTGTTATCCTCCTCTGGCTCATCATCAGTAATTGCATACTCTCTTGTTTCATACTTAGGTGCGTCAAATGCTTTCTGGAAAGTTACCTCGGCATCTATATTAACATCGTTCTTATCGAAAGCTGAGAGGTATTCCTTATCAAGATATTCAAGTCTCTCATCAACATCAATATCTCCGTACAGATAGATATAACTGTTCACAGGATGATAATATTCCTTGTGATACTTAATGAAATCTTCATACTTAAGCTGTGGTATAGCCTCAGGGTCACCACCTGATTCATTCTTGTATTCAGAATCAGGGAAGAGTGATACAAATGTATATCTTGAAAGTACATCATCTGCTGAAGAATACACACCCTTCATCTCATTAAATACAACTCCGTTATAAGCAAGCTCTCCATCTACATCTTCAAGTTCATAATGCCAGCCTTCCTGCTTGAATATCTCCTCATGCTCATACATTGCAGGATAGAATACCGCATCCATATAGACATCCATAATATTCTTAAAATCCGCCATATTGCAGCTTGCAACAGGATATACTGTCTTATCCGGATAAGTCATTGCATTAAGAAATGTGTTAAGAGAACCCTTGCATAGTTCTACAAATGGGTCTTTAACCGGATATTTTCTTGAGCCACACAAGGTAGAATGTTCAATTATATGCTGCATTCCTGTGTCATTATCCGGTGGTGTCTTAAAACCTATAGAAAATACCTTGTTATCATCATCATTAGAAATAATTGCAACTCTCGCACCTGATTTCTTATGCTTTAATAAAAGTCCTACAGAATTAAGGTCATTAAGCTTTTCAATATTAACAAGCTCATATGCACCGTAATCTTTATTAAGTTTGTTATATCTTGTCTCTAAATTCATATTACTGCTTTAATCTCCAATCTTTACAATAAGGAATTATACATATAAATATAATACCCCACAATGTAGGATTTTACCACATTGTGGGGTGAGTGTAAACTTACATTACATATGTAAGCTATAGTATTTATTTGCCGAAAAGACCTTTCTTCTTACCGTGTCTTTCATTGCCTGTAAGCGCCTTTTCATATGCCATAAGTGCGTCCTTCTGCTCCTGATTAAGCTTTGTAGGAATATCAACTATTAAAGTGATATAATGGTCGCCTCTCTGTGCTGCATTTCTTACACTTGGCATACCTTTGCCTTTAAGTCTTACTCTTGTACCTGATGCTGTTCCCGGCTTAACTTCGTACAATACTTCTCCATCAACAGTCTTAACCTTGATTTCACCGCCAAGTACCGCTGTTGGATAGCTTATTACAACATTAGAGAATATATTGTATCCGTCTCTTTCAAATTCTGTGCTTGCTGAGATAATAACAGCAACTAAGAGGTCACCTCTTGGTCCGCCATTAACTCCCGGCTCACCTTTGCCCTGTATACGTACGCACTGGCCATTATCGATACCAGCTGGGATATTGACTTCAATAGTCTTCTTGCTGCTTATATAGCCTGTTCCGTAACAATCCGGACACTTCTCCTTAATTATCTTACCAGTTCCATGACAGTCAGGACATGGCTGCTGGCTTCTTACCATTCCAAGGAATGACTGCTGTGTGAAAGTTACCTGTCCACGGCCACCACATTTGCTACAGGTCTCTGGTGATGTACCAGGCTTAGCTCCTGTACCGTGACAGCTTGAGCACTCATCCTTTAATGTAACATCTATCTTCTTGGTTGTTCCCCTTACTGACTCGTCAAATGTAATTCTTACATTAACTCTTACATCAGCACCTCTTCTTGGTCCATTGCTGTTTCGTCTGCTTCCGCCGCCTCCGAACATACCGCCAAAGAGATCTCCGAAAATATCTCCCATGTCACCAAAATCGAAATCGAAGCCACCTGCTCCAGCTCCACCTGCTCCGCCTTCAAATGCGGCATGGCCAAACTGGTCATACTGTCTTCTCTTTTCAGCATCGCTTAACACCGCATAAGCTTCAGAAGCCTCTTTGAATTTTATTTCAGCTTCTTTATCCCCTGGATTCATATCAGGATGATATTTCTTTGCAAGTTGTCTGTATGCTTTCTTAATAGCAGCGTCATCGGCATCCTTAGGCACGCCAAGGACTTCATAATAATCTCTCTTATCTGCCATGATTGCTTCCTCTTTCTTATTTAATCAACAGAAACTGCACGGAGTTTACACCCCATGCAGTCCTTATTCCAGTCAGTTATTGCTGACAATTAAACCTCTTTGTAATCTCCGTCAACTACATCATCGCCGTATGGAGCTGAACCATTAGAAGCACCAGCACCCATATCAGGACCTGCACCTGCTCCCATGTCTGGGCCTGCACCACCAGCAGCCTGCTGTGACTCATATAACTTAGCGAAAAGCTTCTGAGCACTTTCCATAAGTTTTTCCTTGGCAGCCTTGATTTCATCAACCTGTGCATCTGTCATGTTTTCTGGGTCAGAACCATCAACAAGTGCCTTTAATGCGTTAAGGTCAGTCTCAACTGCAGCCTTGTCAGAAGCATCAAGCTTGTCGCCTGCCTCATCCATAGCCTTCTGTGTCTGGAATACCATTGAATCAGCTTCGTTACGTGCATCAATAGCATCCTTACGCTTCTTATCCTGAGCCTCGAACTCAGCAGCTTCTTTAACTGCCTTATCGATATCTTCATCAGACATGTTAGAACCAGCAGTAATTGTGATGTGCTGTTCCTTACCTGTTCCAAGGTCCTTAGCAGATACATTTACAATACCATTGGCATCGATATCAAATGTAACTTCAATCTGTGGAACACCTCTTCTTGCTGGAGGGATACCATCAAGTCTGAACTGTCCAAGTGACTTGTTATCTCTGGCAAACTGTCTCTCACCCTGTACAACGTTGATATCAACGGCTGTCTGGTTATCAGCAGCTGTAGAGAAAATCTGACTCTTCTTTGTAGGAATAGTTGTATTTCTCTCAATAAGTCTTGTAGCAATACCACCCATTGTCTCGATTGAAAGTGAAAGTGGTGTTACATCAAGAAGAAGAATATCACCAGCACCTGCATCACCAGCTAACTTACCACCCTGGATAGAAGCACCGATAGCTACGCACTCATCTGGGTTAAGAGTCTTGCTTGGCTCATGTCCTGTTAATGACTTAACCTTATCCTGTACAGCAGGGATTCTTGTAGAACCACCAACTAATAATACCTTTGAAAGCTCTGAAGCTGTAAGACCTGCATCTGAAAGTGCATTCTTAACTGGCTCTGCTGTCTTTTCTACAAGGTCATGTGTTAATTCATCGAATTTAGCTCTTGTAAGAGTCATCTCAAAGTGCTTTGGTCCTTCAGCTGTAGCTGTGATGTAAGGAAGATTGATTTCTGTCTGAGTTGTGCTTGAAAGTTCCTTCTTAGCCTTCTCAGCTGCTTCCTTAAGTCTCTGAAGAGCCATTGTATCCTTAGAAAGGTCAACGCCTTCCTTAGCCTTGAAATCATTTAACATATACTGTGTAACAGCATTATCGAAATCATCACCACCAAGCTTGTTATTACCAGCTGTAGCAAGAACTTCAATTACACCATCACCGATTTCGATAATAGACACATCGAATGTACCACCACCTAAATCGTAAACCATAATCTTCTGCTCATGCTCATTATCAAGACCATAAGCTAAAGCTGCTGCTGTAGGCTCGTTGATAATACGCTTTACATCAAGACCTGCAATCTTACCAGCATCCTTAGTAGCCTGACGCTGTGCATCGTTGAAGTAAGCAGGAACTGTTATAACTGCCTCTGTAACCTTCTCACCAAGATAATTCTCTGCATCTGACTTTAATTTCTGTAAAATCATAGCTGAGATTTCCTGTGGAGTATATTTCTTTCCATCAATCTCAACCTTGTAATCTGTACCCATATGTCTCTTGATAGAAGAGATTGTCTTATCAGCATTAGTAACTGCCTGACGCTTTGCAGGATCACCTACAAGTCTCTCTCCTGTCTTTGAAAATGCAACTACTGAAGGAGTAGTTCTTAAACCTTCTGCGTTAGCGATAACAACTGGCTTACCACCTTCCATTACAGCTACGCAAGAATTAGTTGTACCTAAATCAATACCAATAATCTTTCCCATGATAAAATGTCCTTTCTATAATTAAATTGATTAATACCTTGTGTTACATATGCTTTCTGGCTTATCGCTAGTTAGCAACCTTGACCATGCTGTGTCTTATAACCTGGTCTCTGTATGTGTAGCCCTTCTCAAACTCTTCAACTACGATGTTCTCTCCAACTGAATCATCCTCGACATGCATTACTGCATTGTGGAAATCTGGATTGAACTCACCGCCTAAAGCTTCAATAGGCTTAACATCTGCATCCTCAAGCATCTTTAAAAGCTGCTTGTGAACCATATCCATTCCCTTAGCGAATGGAGTTTCAAGTTCCTCATCTGTCACACTCTTAAATCCTCTGTCGAAATTATCAACAATAGGTAAAAGCTTCTTAATGATATCTGAGGCTCCCATCTCGAACATAGTAGATTTCTCTTTCTCTGTTCTCTTTCTGAAATTATCAAACTCAGCCATCTGCCTCTTTACTCTGTCCTGAAGTTCTTCTATAACTGCATCCTTAGGATCTTTCTTCTTAGAGCTCTCAGTGCTCTCATCCTGTGCCTCGGCCTTGTCTGATTCATCAGCTTCACATGTATTCTGACTTTCATCAGCCTTACATTCTGATTCGCAGTTGCAGGCTTCTTCTTTCTTAGCATCAGTCTCCTGATTCTTTACTTCATCCTGAACTGTCTCTTCTGATTTCTTTTTCTTTACATCCTTTGACACTTCAATACCAACCTTTCCTAAGTTTTCTTAAATACATCATCCAAATGCGTCTGCATCTCTTTTAAGGTATCAACAACCTTTTCATAATCCATACGCTTCGGTCCAATAATACCAATTGTTCCCTTCATTCCATCCTGCAATTCATATGTGGCTGTTACCACACTACAGTCCTTCATGGACTCAACCGGTGTTTCATTTCCTATATATACCTGAATGCCGTGGTTATCATCTTCAGTCTTATCTGAATCATCCTTGTCATTAACAAGTCCAGACAAGCCCTGTTTTTCCTCCAAGGCATATATAAGCTCACTTGCTTTCCCGGAATCACTAAGCTCCGGATACTTGAATATGTTAGTTGCGCCGCTTGTGTATATCTTCAGGTCGTCAGCCTTACTTATAGTCTCAACAATCGCGTCTAACACTTCTTTAACAATACCCATATGCTCACCTGCCTGGCTCTCCATCTTGGATATAAGTCCCAGATGCATTTCCTGCAATGTAAGACCTGTGAGTGTTGTATTAAGAAGAAGATTAAGCTTCAGAAGATTCTCTGGTGAAATATCCTCGCTGATAGTTATAACCTTGTTCCTTATAAGATTACCTTCCATAACAATAACAGCAAGAAGCTTATTCGGTTCAAGCTGTGAAAGCTGAACAAATCTTAACTTATTACCAGTTACCTTAGGAGTTGTTATCATCGTGGCATAATTAGTATTATTCGCCAGAACCTTTGCTACATTCTGAAGAAGCTCCTCTACTCTGTCTACCTTCTCTGATAAGGCATCCTTCATAGAATCAAGTTCTTTCTCTTTATCACCAACCTGCTGTTCTCTTAAGGATATCTCTTCCTCTTTCTGGGCCATTAAATCGTCAACATATAATCTGTAACCCTTATCAGTTGGAATTCTTCCAGCAGAGGTATGTGGCTGTACAATGTAGCCAAGCTCTTCTAAGTCTGCCATCTCATTCCTTATAGTTGCTGAACTTAGCTGTAAGTCAGTCAGCTTGGAAATCGTTCTTGAGCCAACCGGTTCTCCGGTATCAAGATAATTCTGAATAACAGCTTTAAGTATCTTAACCTTACGGTCATCCAGTCGTCCATCCGTCTCCATGGCATCCTCTCCTTTCATCTTGTTAGCACTCGTCAGATTGGAGTGCTAATATCGATACATTTAAGATATCACTACCCTTTCGTGATGTCAACAATAATATTTCTTTTTTCTATAAATAATTTATAAATTTATTGAACAGAATCTTAACATACTATATAATTCAGCTATAAATATCATTATTATATATAGAGATATTTACCAAGGAGTTATAATGAAAAAACACAGTTCAAAAAAAACATTTTTAAAGATTCTGCTTATACTTTCTCTTATCGCTGCATCTGTTACAATATCATCATTCCTTATCAATATGAAAAATTCTTCTCCTGATAATGTAAGTATTAACATAACACCAGTTGGGACTATTTCATCGGATGATTTATCGCGTGGAGAAGTTAATAATTCTGACAGTTCACAGGATAATAATAAAAATAATAATCCAGAGGATTCTTATAAAGATTTTCACAATACAATTCATTCTGAAAATGAACTGAAAGAACTACTGACATCTGGAAGAAAAGCGTATATAGATAATTTTCCGTGTCTGAATCAGTTACCGGAGCTTCCTACCGGCTGTGAAGTCACATCTCTCACTATGGTTCTTAACTATCTTGGATATGATGCTGATAAGACTGATATTGCAGCTAATTATCTAGAAAAAGGGGATTATCCTGATGCTAATCCCAACACTACATTTGTAGGAACACCTTTTGATAAATCATCATACGGCTGCTATGCTCCAGTTATTACAGATTGTGCTAATCTGTATGGTGCCCATGCCATTAATATATCTGGAGCCTCAATCGACCAGCTCTGCCAGTATGTTGAAAATGGACAGCCTGTTATTGTGTGGGCAGCTATGAATATGAATTCTATTGATTATGGTTCTTCTGTATGGATTGCTAAGGATGGTCAGCTTGTTATCTGGCCCGGTATGGAACACTGCCTGGTTATGATTGGATTTGATTCTGCCAAAAATGAAGTATATATGGCGGATCCCCTTAACGAAAATGTAACAACCTATAAATTTTCTGTATTTTATCAAAGATGGCTTGAACTTGGCTGTCAGGGAGTAATTGTTGACAGATAAATAAAAAAACTCCGGACCATCATCACACGGTCCGGAGATTTTTATTTTCTTATAATATTAGATTCCAAGAATCTTCTTAACTTCATCACACATCTTATCAGAATCACATACAGTATCATGAAGAACTGGTGCTGTTCTGATTTCTTCAATTGCGTTAGGAACTTTGACATTGCTTATCTTGCTAAGCTCATCTACAAGTTCGAAGTCTCCCATTGAATCATACTTAGAATCAATAGCATTCATAACACTTCTTGTAAACTTATATGGGCTTGCTGTTGAAGCAATAACTGTTTTAGTTGTATCGCCAGTTTCCTTTCTGTACTTATCATATACAGTTGCAGCAACTGATGTATGTGTATCGATTACATATCCGCAATCTTCATATATCTTCTTGATTGTAGCAGCGTCCTCTGCCTCTGTAGCATAATTGCCATAGAAGTCAGCTAACTGTGCTTTCATATCATCTGTAATCTTGTATTTTCCTTCTGACTTTAATGATGCCATAAGCTCTGCATTCTTAGCTGCATTATTGCCGGCAATTCTGTATATAAGTCTCTCAAGGTTGCTTGAAATAAGAATATCCATAGATGGTGAAGTTGTAAGAACGAATTCTCTGTTTCTGTCGTACTCACCTGTTGTAAAGAAATCATATAATACCTTATTCTCATTAGATGCGCAGATAAACTTATTAATAGGAAGTCCCATGTTCTTAGCATAAAATGCAGCTAAGATATTACCAAAGTTACCTGTAGGAACAACTACATTTATCTTCTCGCCATCCTTAATCTCTCCATTAGCTAATAACTTGGCATATGCATATACATAGTAGACAATCTGAGGAACAAGTCTTCCGATATTGATTGAATTAGCTGATGAGAACTGGAATCCGGCATCATTCATAACCTTCTCTAATTCCTTATCAGAGAAAATATTCTTAACACCTGTCTGCGCATCATCAAAGTTACCCTTGATCCCGATTACATATGTATTGTCACCCTTCTGTGTAACCATCTGCTTCTCCTGAATTGGGCTTACACCATTCTTAGGATAGAATACGATAATCTTAGTTCCAGGAACATTAGCAAATCCAGCTAAAGCTGCCTTTCCTGTATCTCCTGATGTAGCTGTAAGAATGACAATTTCATTCTTAACATTGTTCTTCTTTGCAGAAGTTGTAAGAAGATGTGGAAGTATAGAAAGTGCCATATCCTTGAAAGCTATTGTAGCTCCATGGAAAAGTTCAAGGAAATATTCATTCTCAACTTTAACAAGTGGAGTCATCTCCTCTGTATCAAACTTAGAATCATAAGCTCTGTCTATACAGCTCTTAAGTTCTTCCTCTGTGAAATCATCAAGCATAAGCTTCATAACTTCATAAGCAACTTCCTTATAATTCATCTTAGACAACTCTTCTAAGCTTTTATCTAATGATGGAATACTCTCTGGTACAAAAAGTCCTCCGTCTGCTGCCAGCCCCTTTAATATAGCCTGCGATGCAGTAACCTTAACACTGTCGTCTCTAGTACTTCTGTAGAACATGCTCATCTTTAATACACCTCATAATTAATATAGTGTGCCTGCGAAAACGTCGTAGGCTTTTGATATTATACAACAGACTTCTGTGCAAAAACAATACCCTTATGTACGAAATACATTTTAAAATAATATTACTTTGCAGTTACAGGTACACACATCAGCACATATAACATCTCTTCTTCATCTTCATATGCCTTGCTTATAACAATTCCTGTCACGTCTCCTGCTACTTTAAAATTATGTTCTTTCATATATGTAATATGCTTTCCTATCATAATCTGACGAACCTCATCATCAGACTTTTCACTCATCAGGCTTAATTTTGCAGGAACTCTTGAGATTCCCATAACAGATGGCTTGGCTGTATAATGCCCGGCATAGTCATTGGTCTTAAGACTGTATTTCTCAACATGTTCCTCTTTTACAGCGATTCCACAGCATATAGTAAATCTGCCCTTTTCAATCTCTTCCTTTGGAATCATATATATGTGTTGTAATTCAGGAGAATTATACAGAAATTCTTTCACCTGCAATAACCGTTCCGGCTCCTGAAGCAGTTTTTCACCATATTTGTACAGAACATATCTAAGGTCAAGGCTGTTCTTCTCATATATGTCCGAATTGACTGCAGCCTTATTCATCAGCACATAATCATCTTTCAGCCGGTGCCTTAAATATGTCATATACGCAATCTGCCTGTCCATCTCATCCATGCGTTCTTTGTATGCCTCAATAGACTGTTCTAATGAAAAATGCTGCATCTTTGCTATCTGTTCATGTGAAAATCCATACTTCACATGCATTTTAGCATTAAGTACGCCGAATATCCCATCATCATCATAATACCTGTATCCACTGTTTTCATCGCGCACAGCCGATATATACCCCATATCCTCATATCGTCTGACAGTATTAGTAGATACATCTAATAATTTTGCCAGATCACTAATCTTATATCTCATATTTTTTGCCTCTTAATATAATATTTTAGTAAGCCGGAACAAATGGCAGCTCTATCGGATCTGTCTTTGTGTTTTCTATTTTATCGTTTTCTGAACTGGTACTGTCTGTTCCTGAAGTATTATCAGTTCCTGAAGTATCCTTATCAGCCGCATCGCTACTGGCGGCAGCAGTACTTTCGGGTACGATACTTACTGGCTGCAGCTCAGAATTAATGTTATTATCCTGCGCATCAGAAGCATTTTCCTGTACATTCTTTTTTTCGCCGGTCTTCTGTGATTCACCAGTTGTCTGTGATTCACCAGCCGGAATCATATGTGCATCTCTGTCATCATCATATTCCTGACCGCTTTCACTTTGCAGCTTCTGGCTGTTATCAGTTGAAATGTTATTCTTATTCTTTCCACATGCTGATAACGGCAATGTCATAAGTGTAATTATCATAATTATAAATGTTATATTTCTTTTACTCATTCTTTTACCTTTCAATATGTTCTGCCAATGTGTTATCATTTATTATATATAATTATATCTGTATACACAATTAATATATGTTATAATCTTTATATCAATGGTAGTGTCAAATGGCACATTAAATCAGAGTATAAGTTTGGGGAAGCCTACTAATATTGCAAAATGTGATGAAATAGTGGGTTTAAAGGACAAGTTTATAGAACGATTGGGGGATTCTCATGACAGGAGTTTACGAAGCAAGAAAGAAAAGCGGTGAAATATATTACCGTGCGTCATTTACATATAAGAATAAACACATCAGCCTCGGAAGTTCCTCTGACGAGGCTTCCTGTCATGCCATGTACAACGAAGCCTGTGAGATAATAAACAATTCTTCTGACCACTGGATTGATACTGACCACAGAACAACTTCATATAATGAAGCAATGACACTTTCTCTTGGTAAATACATCTCACTTATCAATTTCAGGGATAACAACATTTATATAAAGACACCTATATATATGTGCCATAAATATTTCCTGTATTTTCTCAAAGAACATGAGGTTTTACAGTTTTCTACTGATGACCTTTTTTACTATTCCAACCACACAATTATGAGCCGCGGAGGATATTATTTTGTAAATGATTATGGAATGCAGACAAGCATTCTCTCAAGATTCGGAGTAAGAAGCCACTCTGTAAAAGGCAGGGATTATGTATTTAAAAATGGGGATACGCATGATTACAGATACGAAAACATTCTTGTTGTCAATAAATACAATGGTGTTTCCCAGTTTACTAAGAATGGACGAATTATGTACAGAACCAGGATTCATATTAACGGCGACTATATACTCGGTGAATTCTCATCCGAAGCGGAAGCTGCAATTGCATATAACAAGGCCGTTGACATGCTTTCAGGCCTTGTAAATATAACTTATACCCCTAATTACATAGAAGGCATATCCTCCGTAGAATATGCCTCCCTTTATCACAATATTATATTGTCTAAGAATTTCAGAAATTATGTAAAGTCTGTCTGTTTTTAAGCCTCCACAATCTTTCCAGCAATAGCACTTGCTGCTGCTGTAGCTGGAGACGCAAGGAATATCTTAACCTTGCTTGTTCCCATTCTTCCAAGGAAGTTTCTGTTGTTAGTTGCAACAACTACCTCTCCGTCAGTAAGAATTCCGCCTGTTCGTCCACAGCATAATCCGCATCCTGGATGTGTAACAATTGCTCCGGCTTCAACAAGTGTCTCAAGTGTTCCGTCTGCAAGAGCTTCTTTATATATCTTGCGGCTTGCAGGAGTAACTATTAACTTGACAAATGGTGCAACCTTCTTACCCTTAAGAATAGCTGCTGCACACTGAAGATCCTCTAATCTTCCATTAGTACATGAACCGATGAATACCTGATCTACTGCTGTTCCGGCAAGCTCTGTAACAGGCTTGATGTTATCTACCTGTGATGGACATGCAAGAACTGGAACTAAATCCTCTGCATTATATGTAATCTCTCTTGCATATACTGCATCCGCATCTCCCTTTAAATCCTTTAATTCATCTGTAAGTTCTACATTACAGTACTCTGCTGTCTTTTCATCTGGTGTAAAAAGAGCACATTTGGCACCGGCTTCAATAGCCATGTTAGACATAGTCATACGGCTTGCAACGCTCATCTCGTCAATTGTTGAACCTGTGAATTCAAGTGCCTGATAAGTTGCGCCATCTGCTCCAAGGTCACCGATAAGTCTTAATATGATATCCTTTGAACGCACATTTTCAGGAAGCTTTCCATTAACTGTTACCTTGATAGTCTGTGGAACTTTAACCCACATTTTGCCTGTTCCTAATACACTTGCCATCTCTGTATATCCGATACCCGATGAAAATGCACCAACACAGCCATATGTTGTTGTGTGGCTGTCTGTACCAAATGCGATATCTCCCGGCTTTACATAACCTGCCTCTGTCATTAACTGATGGCAGATTCCGTCTGAACGGTGGATATTCTTCATTCCGTACTTTTCAACGAATTCATTACCAATACGGAAATGTCTTGTATCATCAACCTGACTTGCTGGAACAAGGTGGTCATATATAAGAACTGCTTTGTCAGGGTCCCATATCTTAGTAAATCCATTTCGAATTTTCTTTAACAAATGGAATAAAAATGTCATGAATCATTACTCTGTCAACATTAACAGTTACGATATCTCCCGGCTTTACTTCCCTGCCAATATTCTTTCCAATAATCTTTTCAATAATTGTATGTCCCATTATTCTTACCTCTCCCTGTCTTAGTCAAGACCGTTAAGCTTTCTCATTGCCTTAACAAGTCCGCCTGCATTAAGTATATCCACAAGATTATCAGGAAGTGAAGCAATAGGATATGCTTTTCCATTGTGTGTAATCTGTGCATTTACTTCAACATCAATAGTATCGCCTTCTTTAACTGCGTCGTGAAGGTCTGCATTCTCTATAAGGAGAAGTCCGTTATTAATAGAATTTCTAAAGAATATTCTTGCATATGATTTGGCAATAACACATTTAATACCTAATGCCTTAATAACCTCAGGTGCCTGCTCTCTTGATGAACCACAACCAAAGTTCTTTCCTGCAACAATGATGTCGCCTGGCTTAATCTGACCTGCAAGTTCTGGTCTTAATGGCGAAAATGCATATGGCTTCATATCTTCTACTGTCTTTAATGCGAGGTACTCTGTAGGAATAATGATATCTGTATCAATGTCATCACCAAGCACCCATACTTTACCGCTAAATTTCTCGTTCATAATTACTCCTTTGAAGTTAAATCCTTATCTTATACCATGTCTGCTGTTGCTATCTCGCCCTTGATTGCTGATGCTGTAACAGTTGCCGCTGAAGCAAGATATACGAAAGAATCTTTATGTCCTGCACGACCCTTGAAGTTTCGTGTACCTGTGCTGATAAGAGTCTCGCCCTCACCGATAACACCCTGACAGCTGCCCCAGCATACAGAGCAGTTAGGATTCATAACAATTGCACCTGCGTCCATGAATATATCAAGGAGTCCCTCTTTCATAGCCTGAAGATATACCGAACGGCTTGCAGGAACTACAAGGAATCTTACCTTAGGAGCAACCTTTTTCCCTTTGATGATTGCTGCGCCAACTCTTAAATCCTCGATTCGTCCATTGTTACATGAGCCAAGAAATGCTTCATCAATCTTTACACCAAGTGATTCCTTAGCCGGAACTACATTGTCAACAAAATGTGGCTTTGCAACGATTGGCTGTATTGTTGAAAGGTCAATATCATAAACCTGCTCAAATACTGCATCATCATCTGATGTAAAGCATGCCTTTGGCTCTCTGCCATGCTCCTTAAGATAATCCATTGCAACATCATCAACTTCCATGAGTGCAGTCTTAGCACCTGCCTCTACGCAAAGGTTACAGATTGATATTCTGTCTGCCATTGAAAGGCTGTGTAAGCCTTCTCCTGCAAATTCCATTGCTTTATAGTTAGCACCGTTAGCGCCAATCTTTCCAATAATAGAGAGTATTAAATCTCTTGCATATACTCCATCGTTAAGCTTTCCCTTAAGGTTGAATCTTAATGTTCCCGGAACCATTACCCATGATGTTCCTGTAACCATTGCATACAGATAATCTGTACAACCAACACCTGTACCAAATGCACCTAACGCACCATATGCACAAGTATGGCTGTCTGCTCCGAATATAAGCTCACCCGGCACTACATGATTTTCCATCATAACCTGATGACACACACCCTCGCCCTCGTAGAACTTAATATCATTAGCTTTAGCAAAGTCTCTCATCTTCTTCTGTGAGGCTGCTGTCTTAGGACTGTCTGATGGAATATTGTGGTCTACAATCCATACAAGCTTATCCTTGTCAGCAATATGAGGATTCTTTAACTTCTCATACATACCAATAGTAAGATGTGTTGTTCCATCATTACTCATAAGTCTGTCAAGAGTAACAGTCGCAATATCGCCAGCCTTAACCTGAGAAAGTCCTGCTGCCCTTGCGATAATCTTTTCTGCGATAGTCATGCCATGCTTTGCTTCATCTGCTGGTGCTGCTGCACCTCCAGCCTCTTCTGCCTCACCGTTAAGTGATGCAATAAGTCCGCCCTGATTAAGAATAGCCTGCATCTTGGCTGGAAGCTTTGTACATGTATAAGTCTTTCCATTAACAGTTATAATTCCATCTTCTAATGAAAGCTCACATTCATCCCCCGCATTAACTTCGTCATGGAGTTCTTTACATACAATAACAGGAAGTCCTATATTAATAGCATTACGATAGAATATTCTTGCAAATGATTTGGCAATCACTGCCTTGACACCTAATGCCTTAAGTACGCTTGGTGCCTGCTCTCTTGATGAACCACATCCAAAGTTGTCATCTGCAACAACGAAATCTCCCGGCTTTACGGCAGAAGCAAAATCAGAGTCTAATGATTCAAATGTATGACTCTTCATCTCATCAATTGTCGGAAACAAAAGATACTGCGATGCAATAATCTGATCTGTATCAACATCTTTATCAAACTTAAATATCCTACCCATTGTTTTCTCCTTATCTTATCCCTGATATAACAGGTATTATTAATAGTCATTTTAACATTTTACCCTATTAAAGTGTGTTTTTCAATCGTTAATATTAACAGAAACGGTAATTAAGTGAAAGGTCGTTATCCTTAACCTTAACCTGTGTATATGCCCCACTTACTATCGGCATTGAAGGTGAAAGATGCCCGAAATCACAGTCCATTATAACCGGCACATTATACTTTGCCGCAATATCTGTAACTGCTCTATACTGGTCAAGCCCCATCATTTCCTGTCCGTAGCACAGCGGTCTTCCTATGAGAAATCCCTTCACATTCTTAAACCACCCGGCATTATCCATCTGCCACATAGCCCTTCTGATTGCAAATACATTCAGATCACAGCTCTCTAAGAACCATATAATTCCGTCATCTGCGTATCTTTCGTTAAACTCTTTAACCTTGTCAAAACTTGTACCTGTAAGATTAACAAGACAGTCCATGCAGCCGCCGACAAGCCTTCCTTCAAATGCAATCTCCGTATCACATTCATCCCCACCAACATATTTTCTTAAAATCTTCTTCTCAGTAAGATTGTATTGTGGTGCAGGGTTCTCCTCATTCTTTAGAGACTCTCTCTCCCATGTGTCATATCCATGGACCTGTTTTTCCACAACTCCGTTATTGTTCTTGCAGCCTTTTCCACGAAGCACATCAAAAGTATCCACAAGCGCCTGATGCCAGTCCTTCATTGCAAATGCGCCTGCACACGGTCCGTATACACTTGCCGTATCAGCAATCGTGTTCTGTAAAAATGTGAAGTTGGTATTATCAGAATATCCAAGATACCACTTAGGCTTTGCCGCCTTAATCCTGTCAAAATCAACATATGGCAGAATCTCACACATCAGTTCACCACCGCCACATGATATAAGCACATCATTGACATTGCTCTCATACATCTGTGTAAGCTCCTTACCGCATTCCTGCGGTGTGTTGCTTATCCCAATTCCCTTGTCCTCATAACAGTTAGGTCCAAGTTCTACTGTATAACCTTCTTTTTCAAATCTTTTAATTGTCATTCCGAATGCTGTTTTATAAGGCTCCGTCGCACAACCAAAAGATGGTGCAACGAAGCCTATAGTTCCGCCTTCGGATAAGAATTCAGGATATCTCATATACTGCCTCCTTACCTCATCATTCAGATTCTGCCTGAATAATTAATCTACATATATTTCTTTACTACATTAATAGCATTGCTGCCTATTACTACACTATAATGCTCCCTTATAAATGCAACACTTCTCTTTTGAAGAATCAAACACACTGTACTCCATCAAAAGATTCAGAAGACTTCTGTATTTTTTCCTCTGAACATCTTCCTTTCTCAAGTACAAGATAATATGTATCATCTTCTTTATTCTTATACAGTGCATTGGTTATTCCCCATGTCCTTGCACTGACAGCACACATTTCCTCAAAGTCATTAAGACTTTCCAACCTGAATACGCCGCATCCGGCTTTAATAACATTACTTGCTTTCTTCTTCTGTCCTGTCTTCTTAAGTTCATCTGTCTGTGCATCTGGTAATTCGAACTTATCAAGGCTGTCTCCAAATGTTTCAAAAGGTGCATCTTTTAATGTACCTACCCATTAATCACATTACTCTTCTCTGGCTTAGAAAATGCTTTTGATATACTTTCCCCTGCTTTTCTTAACATATTACCCAGATCTTCTTTACCAGATGAAACTGTAAAATTATTGAATGGTCTGGCTGTGGTGCCAGCTGTAACGACATAACCTCTCCGCTTAATGTAACTCCTATATTCCTTTCAGCCTCTTCCATAACAACTTCTAACAGGCTGTGTATCTTATCTGTATCATTCTTAAAGAAATCATCCAGCGAAATATTATTATCCTCAAGGTCTTCTTCATTGAGTCTGCACTGGAACTTTCTATCATCAATTTTTTTGAATTCCATATATCCTCTTTTCAAAAATATTTATATATCAATATGTTATTATTACATACTTTTGCTAATTCTGTCTACTATTTTTGTGATAATAAGGTTCTTATTAACAAATGTACCCCTTTCATTAACTCTTATGCGTCCCCTGTTACCGGTAACATCTGCATATATCTCCAGTCTGTCAAGAACTGATTCTTGCATACACATCACATGTCTTAACATATACATTCTGCATAACCCTGCTAATTATATCATCTTCTATCTCAAAACATTCTGCTGTACTCTTATGTGACAATTCTCTTGCCGTGCGGACAGCCTCTTTTCCTTTTAGTAAGCATTGCATACACACCCTCACCATGCACAGGAACACATTCTCCATAATCCATGATTGTATATCTATACAGAAAACTATTATGTAGCCTTGCTGCCTTAATATCTTCTAAAAGTACAAATACAGCATCACATTCTGACGCATCCAGCTTTTCAATACATTTTCTTATATCCGTCTCTACTACACAGCTTATTCAATCATACATATGTTTAATACGCTCCGTCTTGCTGTATGAGTCAGTTGCAACAACAGCATTTTCAATAAGGTCTTTTGCATGTCTCTTTCTTATCATTACATATCTTGAATCGCCGCGTTTTAAAACACCCGAAATAACAACCCCATAAGGAAGATTCTCATCATTCTTTTCCATCCTGATAAGCTGTGCCATGTCAACAACTGCCATATCAACCGAACCAAGCTCAAGTGCCTCACATGCTGAATCAAAATTATCATGTCCGATATCTACAATCTTAACTTGTGAAGCTGAAGCTTTCTGAATTATCTGAACTGCTTTTTTCAATTTAATTCTCTCTATTCCATTGCCGTACAAACCCAGTCTGTACATTTCATCCAAATCTTTTCTCATCTATATCTGTAACCTTTTAACAGCTTTATTTATTTATTTTTATTATAACATATCATTTTAGGTTGTTGAAAGTACCTGCATATTATGTTTATAATAATAAGGATAAATTTTAATAAGGAATGGTACAGATTAATGACTTATATCAAATCAAAAGCAGTATTTTAAAATTGCTTGCTTCAATTACTATTACACTATTCTGCATAGTTCTTTTCCCTTCCGCCGTTAAAGCAGAAGACAATCAGGCTGCAGAAGTAAATGCTGATATAACACTTTCTAACCAGGGAAGCATCAGCAGGATGACAGATGGTTCTTACAACACAAAACCACATTTTCATCAGGAGACACAATCACAATAACTTCCTCTGAAAAATGTACTCACTTTATATCAAATGGGATTTAATTCCTTCAGAATGGACTCTTTCTTATAATGGAAAGACTGAAACTAACGGAACTAATGGTTTCTTCACGAATATGTTCAGATTCCCGATGGTACAACTGAGATGACAATTACATTTGCATCTAAAGAATCAATCTGTGATATGCATGTATATTCCAAGGGTTCTGTGCCTGAAGATGTTCAGACATGGAAGACTCCATGCGATAATGCTGACATTCTTGTTTTCGCAACACATGCAGATGACGAGATACTTTTCCTTGGAGAGTACTTGCCACTTACGGTGGCGAACAAAATCTTCCGTTCAGGTTGCCTATATGTGCGAATTCACTACATCAGCCAAGATTAGAGAACACGAAAAGCTTGACGGATTGTGGGAATCAGGCATAAAGCATTACCAGTATGTGGAGATTTTCCCGACCTTTACAGTCAGACATTAGAAGCTGCAAAGAAGCAGTATGTATATGATGATGTCAAAGCCTATACTACATCATGTATAAGACGTTTTAAACCCCTTGTGGTTGTAACGCAGGATCTTAATGGTGAATATGGGCACGGCGGTCACATGCTTTTCTCACATGCAGTAGCAGAATCTGTAGAGACAAGCAATGATTCCTCTGTATTTCCAGAGTCAGCATCAATTATGGAACATGGGATGTTCCTAAAACTTACCTTCATCTGTATTCAGATAATAAAATCACAATGAACTTAAGGCTTCCTCTTTCTCGTATGGGAAACCGCACTTCAATTGAAGTACAGACAGCAGCTTATAAAAGCATGTATCACAGCAGTGGTGCTGGTTCTATGTTTCAGATGACTATGAATACAGCTGTGCTGACTTTGGTTTATACAGAACAACCGTTGGCAATGACTCTGGTAATGATATGCTGGAAAATATAACAACATATGAAGAGCAGGAAAGACTCGCTAAAGAAGCTGCCGAAAAGGAATCCATAGAAAGTTCCAAAGCTGCTGAAGAAGCAAGCATTGCTAAAGAACAGCAGGAAATAAAAGCAGCAGCACAAAGAAACTTCTAAAAGAAAAGTATCAGTGGCAGTGATTGTTATAATTGTTGTAATTATTATTGGTGCTGCCGCATTCGGATATGTCAGATTACAGCAGTCAAGAAGAAAGCATTCCCGCAGGAGAAGATAAATAAGGAGGTTTTGCCATGAAACTGCTTATTAACATAATAGCAATTATTGTAGTTGCTGTTGTAATTGGATTTCAGTTCAACAGAACAAAGAATCTTTATAATAAAAATACGATGAGAATAAAGACGAATTCAAAAAAGATCAGGAACAATAAAACAAAATCAATCTTATCAAAAGGGCTGCCATAACGGCAGCCCTTAAATATTATCAATTACTGATTATTAGTTGTTGATAAGCATATCCTTTTCATTGTTCCAGCTGTAAAGCTTTCTAATCTCAGCTCCAACCTTCTCAGATGGATGCTCAGAAGCAAGCTTTCTCATAGCCTTGAAATGTACCTGTCCACCAGCATCGCTCATGTCAAGTAAGAATTCCTTAGCAAATGTACCATCCTGAATATCAGAAAGAATCTTCTTCATAGCCTTCTTAGTATCCTCTGTGATAATCTTAGGTCCTGTTATGTAATCACCGTACTCAGCTGTGTTAGAGATAGAATATCTCATTCCTGCAAAACCTGACTGGTAGATCAGGTCAACAATCAGCTTCATCTCGTGGATACACTCGAAGTAAGCGTTACGTGGATCATATCCAGCTTCGCAAAGAGTTTCGAAACCAGCCTGCATAAGTGCACAAACACCACCGCAAAGAACTGCCTGCTCACCGAAGAGGTCTGTCTCTGTCTCTGTTCTGAATGTAGTCTCAAGAACTCCGGCTCTTGCTCCACCAATTCCAAGACCATAAGCAAGTGCTCTATCAAGAGCCTTACCTGTGTAATCCTGCTCTACAGCTACAAGACAAGGAGTACCCTTTCCAGCCTGATATTCTGAACGAACTGTATGTCCAGGTGCCTTAGGTGCGATCATTGTTACATCAACACCCTTAGGAGCCTTAATTAAACCAAAGTGAATGTTGAAACCATGTGCGAACATAAGCATGTTACCCGGCTCAAGATTTGGCTCGATATCTTCCTTATAAAGCTTAGCCTGCTTCTCATCATTGATAAGAATCATGATGATATCAGCTCTCTTAGCAGCCTCTGCAGCAGTGAATACTTCAAATCCCTGCTCTTCAGCTCTCTTCCATGACTTAGAGCCCTCATAAAGTCCGATAATTACATGACAACCTGAATCCTTAAGATTTAATGCGTGTGCATGTCCCTGGCTACCATAACCGATAATAGCGATTGTCTTACCGTCAAGTAATGATAAATTACAATCTGACTGATAATAGATCTTAGCTTCTGCCATTTTAAACTACCTCCATATAAATGTGTTTTATATTGTAAAAGTTCTCTGGATACTCCAAAGAATTATTACATCTTTTTCAAATCAGCACTCCCTCTTGCAAGACCTGTAATACCTGTTCTTGCAACCTCTGTAATATTGAAGTCTTCAAGAAGTTCAATAAATGCATTCATCTTACTCAAACTTCCTGTAAGTGCAATTATCATTGACTCTTTTGATACATCAACAATATTGGCTCTAAATATATCTGCTATAGATGAAACCTGCTGTCTCTTCTCCGGACCACATTCAACCTTAATCATAACAAGTTCCCTGCAAACAGACTCATGTGCAGGAAGTTCTACAATTTCCTTCACATCAATGAGTTTGTTAAGCTGTTTCTCAATCTGCTCAAGAACATCATCCTCACCTGTTACTGCGATAGTCATTCGTGAATACTCAGGGTTGAGAGTCTCACCAACAGTAAGGCTGTCTATATTATATCCTCTGCGGCTGAACATACCAGCAACACGGCTAAGTACACCGGCTGAATTACCTACGAGAATAGAAAAAACTGCTCGTCTCATAACCTAATCTCCTAAATTCTGATATTAAAATGCATAAAATGCATTTATTGTCAATTATTATAGCACACAACATCAATCTGTCAATCGCCCACTTATAGCATTTACTACTCCAAGAACTACCATTCTGAGCATGATAACATCTGTGTCACTCCATTTTCTTCTGTTAGTTCCAAATATATCGAATTCTACCATATATTTTTACCATCAGCACCATCAGCCTTCATCTGAAGAAACGAGCATATATTGTTGTCTCTGAGTTTTCTAAAACTTCCGGGAATTCTATAGTAAGTGATGCTATATTATTCACCATGTTAACGCCATATTCATCAAAATGATTCACAAATTTATCATCATTAACATATGCTGCCTCAATTACATTATTCTTATAGTGACCTGTACTGTATATGCACTTCATATCATTTCCTGCAAATATACTTATACCATGAATATTAAGCTTATCGGTAAGCTCTGAAAGCACTTTTTACTGTCATCATTCCAAGCGATACTTTCATTACAATATTGGTTGCAAGCTCATACTTCGCCATAGGCTTCATAAATTCATTGCCAAATGCAATATCATGCTTCATATCAGCCAGAATATCTCCATGCTTATTATAATCATATATAATATATCTGTCCTTGCCTTTTCCTTGGCTATATAAAGTGCTGCATCAGCTATCTTAAACAATGTCTCAAAATCACTGCCATCCTTGCCAAACTGTGCGATACCAATTGATGTTGAAAACATATACTCTGGCTGCTTCTGTGCAAGCGATACCTTAAGTCCCTTTCTCATTGCCTTAAGCATAATGCGAAGTTCTTCAATCGTAACATCTTTTATAAGTACTATAAATTCATCTCCGCCTATGCGTCCAACTATTCCACGTCCGCCAACTGATAATTTTAATGAATCTGCAAAAGATTTAATTACTTCATCACCAAAATAATGCCCGTAGCTGTCATTAACGCTCTTAAAATTATCAATATCAAGAATCATCAGGAACATCTGGCGGTTTCTGTCTGAAACCGCTGTTTTATTGATATCATCGGTTATCATATCTGTTACAGTCTTCTTGTTATATATGCCTGTCGCTAAATCAAGTTTGCCTCATCTACTCCGACATACTCCTGAACAGTTCTGGTTCTTCTATCTGGTTCAGATATTACGCCTACTGTAATTCTGTTTTCTCCATCAGCCAGAAGTGACTGTCCTCTGAAGATAAGATTGTCAACTCTTTCTCCTTTAGACATAACAGATGACGACAGCTTAACAATAAAGTTATTCATTCCACTTGCAATTGCTGTACATAATGCTTCAAACTGAACAGCATCATCACCTGTTACAAAGCCCTTAGTGATACACGCTTCTTTCCATTCCTTAAGACTGGTTCTCTCAAATATCTCAGATTTATTATTACGATAACAATATATTGTAATCATTCCAGAAACAGGATCATATTCAAATATCTTCTCATCAATAACATTAATTATTGCCCTGTATTTTCTTACACGGTGATAATACATGTCAAAATCATTCGAAATAACAATTATATCCTGTGCACAAGCTCAACCATACGGTCTGTACCAACTTCATATATACGCTTCTTTACCAGAAGCATCCATCTGTATGAACCATTCTTTATAAGACATCTGACTATATAATATCTCACAGACATATCTGAATTAATAAACTGCTCAAAACCCATGACATCATCCGGATGCACCAGTCCGTTAAAAGCTGAGAGCATTGTCTCTCCCATAAGATTATAAAATCTTTCATCTCCAATTTTGACAACATATCTGTCATCGAGTGTGAATTCAACCTCATTAGGCATATTGCCTTGATATGAAGTATCCAATTCGTATCTTCGCATAAAAGTCCCCATTCTAAGGAACAGGATATTATTCTCTAAGCATGCTGTCCCTGACTGGTTTTCTCAACCTTAACTTTAAGTATCATTCTTCCTCGTACATCAAGAGTTCTGAATATATATCCTTTGTATTCTACCTCAAAGCTCTCCCCATCATCGGGTATTTTGCCAAGCTTATAAATCATTAAAGCCGCTCAAAGTATCAATATCCTCACACTCAAATTCTATTCCTAACCTGGCTTCCACATCTTCAAGATCAGCCTGACCTTCTATTATATAAGAACCGTCTGCGTCGGTTACTATCTGTTCTTCTTCGTCATCATATTCATCAAGGATATTACCTACTATTTCCTCAAGTATATCCTCCATTGTTATGATTCCTGCTGTCTGTCCATATTCATCCACAACTATAGCCATATGGATTTTATCTGACTGCATCTGCCTGAATAATGGACTTATATTTCTCGTCTCAGGTATGCAATATGGCTTAAAAGTACTGTATCTTCTACATCTCTAAGCTTCCTATCCTGATTATCCTTATCAACATATATTTTGAGAAGATCACGGATATGTAACACACCTGTTATATTATCAATATCTCCATCATATACCGGATACCTTGAATTCTCTTTCATTATCCTGTCAAATGCTTCTCTGACAGTAATATCATTATCAAGTGCTACAATATTGTTTCTGTGAGTCATTACATCTGATGCCTGCTTTTCTCCAAATTCGAATATATTGCCAATCATCTCAGCCTCATTCTCCTCAAGCACACCCTGTTCATGGCTCTCATTAACCATATCCATTATCTCTTCTGTTACATCCTCATCGCGTTTTCCTCTGCCAAATCTCTTAAACAGTGACGAAAACTTCTTTTCTTTCCCATCCGCGGGATGGCCGTCATTCATAGCTTCCTCCATATTTATAAGTTGTTCTTTAATAAATAATTATCATTTCAATAATAACACAGTTTTATGCTGACAGTCAATTCATCTCTAAGCTTACAGACAGTGCTTTATTAACCTGTCCGATGATGTCATTATCCAGATGGCACACCTTATCCTTGAGTCTTCTTTTATCTATCGTTCTTAACTGTTCTAACAGAATAACCGAATCCTTTACCATATCGTATCTGGCAGAATCGAGTTCAACATGAGTCGGCAGTTTGCTTTATGCATCTGGCTCGTTATTGCAGCACATATGACTGTTGGACTGTGCTTATTTCCTCGTATCATTCTGTATAATAAGTACCGGTCTTATTCCCCCTTGCTCCGAGCCAACCACAGGTCTTAAATCTGCATAAAAAATATCTCCTCTTTTTATCACCACAACTGTCACACTCCTAAAGCTAAATTGTTTCCTCTGGCATTAGTATTGCCTACTTTTAAGTGTGTATTCAGTTATCTTTTATCTTTTCAGGACATATGCAATTGCTTCTGATATATCTGCTGCCGTCATTCCGGCTCTGCCTTTGCCTGATGCCGCATAATCCCTGCTTTGCCATGAACATATACAGCCAGACATGCTGCCTCAAATGCATCTAACCCCATGGCTGTCATTCCTGCAATAAGTCCAGTAAGCACATCACCGCAGCCTCCTGGATTCCGTCATTCCAGTACAGTTAATATATACTTTCTGTCCGTCAGTAACAACTGTTCTTGCATCCTTTAATATGCATATACATGAATGTTGTATTGCATATTCCTTAGCAGAACTCAATCATATGCTCTTTAATATCAGCAACTGTCTTTCCTATAAGCCTTGACATTTCCATAATATGAGGTGTGATTATAATCTGCCCTTCTCTGCTTCCTTTATAATCAATATGTTCGCCAGCAATAATGTTAAGTGCATCTGCATCTAATATTCTGACCTTATCATTAATTTCAATAACACTTCTGGTAATCTCTGCTGCTGCCACGTTCATAGATAATCCGTCCCACAGCTATACTTTTGCCCATTCAAAATCTGCTTTAAGTTCTGCTGCAAGAGGCTTATTATCCTGATAAGTTGCAATCAGGCATTCTGGCATTCTGCATAACAGTGCTGTCTTATTAATCTCATGTGTAAGAATCTTAACAAGTCCTGTTCCACTCCTGTATGCGGCTGATGCACTAAGAATTGCGGCTCCTCCCATATCCTTAGAGCCTGCTATTATAAGCGTTCTTCCGTATGTTCCTTTATTAGAATCAGGTTTTCTTACAAGAAGTCTGCCCACATCTTCATCGTCATATGTAAAAATACTGCCGAAACATTTGACTTTTTTATGTAATATATCCTCTGTTACAAATCCTGCATTAACAACCTCCACACTACCACTGTATGTTGCTCCCGGATAAAACATGATACCTGTCTTTTTATAACCAAATGTTACAGTATAATCAGCTTTGACAGCCACTCCCATAATCTGACCATTATCTGCACTTATGCCTGACGCAATATCAGCGGCAATTATCTTCGTATCAGGATTCTCCCGGGCTTTATTAATTGCTATAACCTGCGCATATCTTCCCTCAACTGCTCTTGATAAGCCAATGCCAAATATTGCATCTACAATATAATCATATTCAGAAAAATCAATATTGCCATTATATTCCACACATTCTATTCCAAGATTACCGACAATTGATTTCTGAAGCCTGTATTCATCAGTTCCCTCCGATGTACCAGCAAACACAACATGTACATCAATTCCATCTTCATTGAGCTGTCTTGCAACGGCAAGTCCATCTGCACCATTATTCCCGCTTCCGCATACACACACAACTTTTATTCCTGTTTTCTTATTGTTGTGCTCTGCATGCTTTCTTAAAGCTGAAACCCCAGTGCTGCTCTTTCCATAAGCACCACTGAGGGAATCTTAAACTCCTGTATTGAGCAGTTATCAACTGCCTTCATTGTATGTGAATCAGTTAAATATCTCATACCTCTTCCTCATTTACCTTATCAAGTTCCTTCATAACGTCAAGATCCTAATATGTCATGCATTGATGAATACATACGATTATTAGCTTCTTCTTTATCCTGCCTGATAAGAATATTCTTCTTTAACTTTACTCTGGTTGCATTAATCCATTTATCAAGTACTTCAAGATCTTCTTTGTTACTGTTAATCTTATTATAACACACCTTTACTGTTTCAATCATAAGACGCTCATTGGCATTAACAAGATCTCTTGGAATATCGAGTGCTTCATCTTCAAGAGAATTAATCTTATCCTTTGCCTCCTGGATAAGTCTCTGATTCTGCTCCATAACCTTAGCTTTCTTAGGATCGTTATCTTCATCCTGCATATTATCAACAACATCCTGAATAAGCTGTTTTTTTATCTTTTTTACTTCTTTTATGTCATTATTAACCTGTCCCTGCTTCTTAAGCAGCTCATTAAGGCGCTTTTCCCAGTAACGTATTTCGTCCGTCTTTAACTTATCTGTTATAAGGTGATACCATCTTTCATCAAGAGTAAGTATCGGTATATCATTTATGGCTGTACAACTTTTCAGCTTCTCAATATCAGGTTCTGCCATATTATCCTCCCAAACAGTTACTTTCTGTTAGCAATAGTATATGAAAGTCTCATAAGACTTTCTGACAAATGTACATTCTCAACAATAACATCATCCGGAAGATTAAGATCTGTATGTGCAAAGTTCCATATAGCCTTGACTCCTGCATCAGCAACAACCTTTGCTATCTGTCTTGCTGCTTCTTTAGGAATAGTAAGTGCAACTATCTCGATTTCATTATCTTTAATAAAATCAGTAAGTTCATTCATCATCCTTACTTCTATTCCACGAATCTTAGTGCCCTTAATCTTAGGATTATTATCAAATATTCCCTTAATAACGAATCCTCTTTTTTCAAAATCACTATAATTAACTATTGCCTTGCCTAAATTACCGGCTCCGATAATAACCATATTATGATTTCTGTCTATTCCAAGAATCTTGCCAATTTCTTCATACAGGTACTGCACATTATATCCATATCCCTGCTGACCAAAGCCTCCAAAATTATTAAGATCCTGTCTTATCTGAGAGGCAGTCACTTTCATTCTGGCGCTCAATTCTTTAGATGATATTCTCTGTACACCAGACTCTATCAGTTCTCCCAGATATCTGTAATATCTTGGCAGCCTTCTTATTACCGCCGATGAAATCTTTTTTCTTCCATTAAACCAAACCTCCAGACCACGATTGCTCATTTTACCAAGATATAAACGAGTATATAAATATACTATAATAAGCCATACATAGTATAACCATTTTTTTCTCGATATGTCAAAATTTTAACCAAGAACTCTTTTAGCAATATCAACAGATTCTTTTGCATCCTTTGCATAGAAATCTGCATCTATCTCTTTAGCATATTCCGGAGTAAGTACTGCTCCGCCAACCATAACCTTACAATCAAGATTATTTTCTCTTATAAGTGCAATTGTTTCCTTCATAGATACAAGTGTTGTTGTCATAAGTGCAGAAAGTCCACACAGTTTAACATCATTATCTCTTATTGCATCAACAACTGTCTGGTACTCGACATCTTTACCAAGGTCAATAACATCATATCCATAATTTTCAAGAAGAACCTTAACAATATTCTTACCGATATCATGGACATCCCCCTTGACTGTAGCTATAACAATCTTTCCCTTGCTTACAGGAGCATTATCAGACATAACCATATGCTTTCTTATAACTTCAAATGCTGCCTGTGTAACTGATGCTGCCATAATAAGCTGTGGAAGGAACAATGTACCCTTCTCGAATTCAGCACCTATCTTATCAAGCGCAGGAATAAGCACCTGATTAACAATCTCCATCGAATCCATAGTTTTAAGAAGTGCCTCTGTTATCTCAGCCCCTTCATTTTTAAGTCCTTTTTCTACGGCATAGAAAAGGTCATCTCCTGTATAGTTCCCATCCTTCTTTTCCTTCTTGACAGGATCAATCTTAGAAACATTTGGCATAGCGCCATAGTTTTTTATATAATCAACTGAATTCTTATCAATATTGGCAAGAAGCTTGTACGCCCTTACCGCACCTGTCATCTCTGGGATGTTAGGATTTATAATCGCAAGGTCAAGTCCGTTAGTAAGTGCCATTGTAAGGAAAATGTGGTTTACAAGCACTCTGTTTGGAAGTCCGAATGAAATATTAGAAACACCAAGCACTGTCTTTAAGCCAAGCTCATTCTTAACTGTATGAAGTGCATTAAGAGTTTCCATTACGCCCTCCTGTTCAGCAGAAGCTGTGAGTGTAAGGCAGTCAATATAAATATCTTCTTTAGGGATTCCCATTGCAACAGCCCTGTCCATAATCTTCTTTGCTATTGCAACTCTGTCCTCTGCCTTCTTAGGAATGCCATCTTTATCAAGTGCAAGTCCGATAACTCCTGCACCATATTTCTTAACAAGAGGAAGAACATTGTTAAGAGACTCCTCCTCACCATTAACTGAGTTAACAAGCGGCTTACCATTGTATACACGGAGTGCTGCCTCAAGTACTTCAGGTATTGTAGAATCGATCTGAAGTGGGACATCTACAACTGCCTGTAATGACTTTATTGTATCAATCATCATTTCACGCTCATCAATTCCCGGAAGACCTACATTGACATCAAGAATATCTGCTCCGCCTGATATCTGCTCTAAAGCCTGTCCAAGAATATAATCCATATCATGTCTTAAAAGTGCTTCCTTAAAAAGCTTCTTACCTGTAGGATTGATTCTTTCACCGATAATTCTTGGCTCATCAACGACAACAGTGCTTGTTGCTGAACACACTGCACCCGGAATATATTTGTGTGGTGCTGCCGGATTGCCTTCTCTTTTTAACATTTCTGATAATTCTTTAATGAATTCAGGATTAGTTCCACAGCAGCCGCCGAATATCTTAATGCCATATTTTCTTAAATCCTTCATGAAATCTGCAAACTGGGCTGCAGTAACATTATAAAGGTTAGTTTCAGGGTCAGGAAGTCCTGCATTAGGCTTTACTATTATTGGAAGATTAGTCCATTTTACAAGTTCTTCAATAACCGGTTCTAATTCCTTAGGTCCTAAAGAACAGTTTACACCTAGTGCATCAACGCCAAGTCCTGTAAGCGTAAGAGCCATTGCTGATATAGAACAGCCTGTGAATGTTCTCATATTCTGTTCAAATGTCATCGTAGCAGCAATAGGAAGGTCGCTGTTTTCCTTAGCTGCAAGTACAGCAGCCTTAACATCTAAAAGGTCGGTCATTGTCTCAAATACAACAAGGTCTGCTCCCGCAGCAGCTCCAGCCTTTACTATCTCGGCATACATATCATATGCTTCTTCAAAGCTTAATACGCCTGTTGGCTCAAGAAGTTGTCCGATTGGTCCGACATCGAGTGCAACAAGTCCGTCAGGCTTTACTGCATCTCTTGCCTTCTTTGCATTGACAATTCCGGCAGTTACAAGCTCCTCAACGCTTTTTCCGCATTCTTCAAGCTTATATCTGTTTGCACCAAATGTATTGGCATATACCACATCTGAACCGGCATTAAAATACTGCTCTGCAATTGAAACAAGAAGCTCCGGCCTTGTTATATTAAGCACTTCAGGTGTCCTCCCATCTTCATGCCAGCTGCCTGAAGCATTGTACCCATAGCACCATCAAATATTATATAATCTCTATTTTTTAAGAGTTCTCTGAATCTGTCAGCCACTACAATGTCCTCCCATTCCTCTGTATGCGCAGGTTTTATTAAGATTGCAGGTTGCGCAACCTCTGTTCTCAGTACTTACCGGCTCCTTAGTAAGTCCGATAACCGCAGTTACCGACTTTACTGGAGCAAGCATATATGATTTGTTAAGATTAAGTCCTATCTTTTTACTGGCATCTAATACCTTAAGGAAAGGAGCCTGCATGCTTATCGGCAAATCACCGTAACCAATTCCGAACCTGAATGTCTGGTAATAATCAGGATATTCCTCTCTTAAAAGTTCTTCAACCTTATCACATGCCTGTTCAACAGCTACACTTGCCAGACTATCAAACACCAGTGCCTTTGCCATATCTGTAAGCTGCAACACTCTTAGCTGTCTGTCAATACCTTCCGATATCGTTACAGCCATGCATATTGCACTATCACATTTATACAGGTGCTTCTTAATAGACTCACCCGGAAGCACCATGCTTGTATTCTTAAATGCCACACCGTCTTCATTAACTGTAAAATCGAACTTCTTATAAATAAATCTTGGAACTGCGGTCTTTAATACAAGCTCCTCACATTCATCCATAAGCTCTTCCACCCGCTCATCAGGTGCATTTTTCTTATATCCCAGATATCTTAACGCTTCTTTTCTGTTAAGACTGGTAAGCTTAATACTTTTCTCCATTTCTTCTTACCTTGCCGCCTTTACTTCTGCGTTCTTTAAGTTTGTCATGTTTTCCACGGGACTCGTCTTTTTTTCTTCTTGTATCTGGCTTTGACTTGGATTTTCTTGCAGGCTTTGCAGATACATTTGCCTTCTCTACATTAACCTTTCTGCCCTTGATAAGCACATTGTCATTCATTGCTGCAAGTACTGCTTCCGCATGCTTTGCAGGAACATCAACAAATGTATAATTATCCATCATATCAATTGCACCGACAAGTCTTCCCGGCATTCCAGATTCTCCTGCAATCGCTCCAAGAATATTGGCTGGTGTAATCTTGTCCTTCTTACCAACATTAATAAAGAGTCTTACCATTCTTGAAGTATCCGCATTTTCATCAAAATGGAAATTTTCAACCTCATCGATTCTGTCCAATGTATCTCCTACTATCATCTTAAGAAGTGCTGCTGCCATATCCATTGATGTGTAGTCTTCCTGATTAACATGCTCCTCAACCATATCAAGCATGGCTCTGTGCTCATCAGCTTCAATCATCTCTTTAATCTTGTCAAATATACCATCCATCTTGGTGTTCTTGACATCATCAAGTGATGGAATTGGCTTTGCTAGAATCTTAGTCTTGCAATATCTTTCGATATCCTTTAACTTATATACTTCTCTTCCAGATATAAATGAAAGTGCAAGTCCTGATTTTCCAGCCCTTCCTGTTCTTCCTATTCTGTGTACATAATATTCTTCGTCCTGTGGAAGGTCATAGTTAAATACTATATCAACTCCGTCAACATCAATTCCTCTTGCCGCAACATCAGTTGCAATAAGAATTTCTGTTTTTCCACTTCTGAAATCGTCCATTACACGGTCTCTCTGTTGCTGTTTCATATCTCCGTGTATACCGTCAGCAAAATATCCTCTGCCCTTAAGCTCTGATATAAGCTCGTCTACCTGTCTCTTGGTGTTACAGAACACAACTGACAGCTTAGGATTGTATATATCAATAAGACGGCTTAAGATTTCTGTTTTATTCTTAGGCCTTACTTCATAATAGAACTGATCAATGTTAGAGACTGTAAGTTCTTTTCTTACAACCTTGATAATCCTGGCGTCCTTCTGGAATTTTCTTGCAATCTCCATGATAGGCTTAGGCATTGTAGCTGAGAAAAGAACTGTCTGTCTTTCCTCTGGTGTCTCCGTAAGAATTGTTTCCATGTCCTCACGAAATCCCATATCAAGCATCTCATCAGCTTCATCTAATATAACCATAGAAACAGAATCAAACTTAACTGTCTTTCTTCTCATATGGTCCATAACTCGTCCCGGAGTTCCAACAATAATCTGTACGCCGGCTTTTAAAGACTTAATCTGTCTTACAATCTCCTGTCCGCCATACACCGGTAACACCTTAATGTCACTCATGTACTTGGCAAGCTTTCTTATCTCTTCTGCAACCTGTACTGCAAGCTCTCTTGTAGGACAGAGTACAATTGCCTGTGGTTTCTTAACATCTGGATTAATCTTCTGTAACATAGGGATAGAGTACGCAGCAGTCTTACCTGTTCCGGTCTGTGCCTGTCCGATAACATCAATTCCTTCCAATACTGCAGGAATGGCCTGTGTCTGTATAGGAGATGTCTCCTCAAAGCCCATATCCTCTACCGCTCTTAAAATTCTTTCATCAATATTTAATTCATCAAATTTCATTCTTTAATCTCCATTTCTATAACTTGTTAATTTTACATTACAGAAGTCCATAAGTCAAAGTAATAATTGCATTTTATTTCTTGTACATATATAATCGATTGTGAATATTAATTCAGGTTTGCCAATTTTGCTATATACTTATATATCTGCTCATGTGGCGGTGTTTGCTGCTGTGTTGTGTGTGCCATATGACCGATATATTGCGAACTGTGGGAGTTAATGCCGCTATATACATAAGGGCGGTGTGCTAAAGCTCGTCCAAGCGAAGCGCGTTGCTTTCGCACACCGTAATAAGCTTTGTAGATAGCGGCATTTACTCCACTAAGTGTAGCAATCCTTGAGGGCATATGGTATACACAGACACAGAAGTGAATGCACACAGCCTCATGAGCGGCTGAATATATGATATGGCAAAATTGGCAAAGTCTGAATTTCAAAAGGAGTTTTTATGATTTTATCTTGCAATAATATTAGTAAATCTTTTGGAACAGATGTTATTATCAAGTCCTGTTCTTTTAATATAGAGGATCATGAGAAGGCTGCCATTGTTGGAATCAATGGTGCCGGTAAATCTACTCTGCTAAAGATTATCACAGGTGAAGAACCTGCTGATACAGGTATTGTCACTCTTGCTAAGGATAAGACTCTTGGTTATCTTGCACAGCAGCAGGACCTTCAGTCTGATAGAAGCATTTATGATGAGCTTCTTTCTGTAAAGCAGTATATCCTTGATATGGAAAGCGAATTAAGACGCATAGAAGCCGCAATGAACAATGCTTCAGGTGATGAACTTGAATCCCTTATGAACAGATATACCAATCTTAATCATGAGTTCGAGATGAACAATGGTTATGCGTATAAGAGTGAGATTACGGGAGTACTCAAAGGTCTTGGTTTTGCTGAAGAGGATTTTTCTTTACACGTAAACACTTTATCCGGAGGTCAGAAAACCCGTGTATCTTTAGGTAAGCTATTACTTTCCAAGCCCGATATTATAATGCTCGACGAGCCTACTAACCACCTTGATATGGATTCAATAAGCTGGTTAGAGAATTATCTTCTCAACTACAGCGGTGCTGTTCTTATCGTTGCTCACGACAGATATTTCCTTGATAAGATTGTAAGCAAGATTATTGAAATTGATAACGGTGACTGTACCGTTTTTTCTGGTAATTACACAGATTATGCTTCCAAGAAGGCAATTCTTCGTAATATGAAGTTAAAGGAATATTTAAACCAGCAGCGTGATATCAAGCATCAGGAAGAGGTTATTGCCAAGTTAAAGCAGTTTAACCGCGAAAAATCCATCAAACGTGCAGAGAGCCGTGAAAAAATGCTTGATAAAATAAAGGTTGTTGACAAGCCTGTTGAACTTAATGCAAAAATGAACATTAAACTTGAGCCATCTGTTATAAGTGGTAATGATGTTCTTACTGTTACTGACCTTACCAAATCATTTGACGGCAATACTCTTTTCAATAATATTAATTTTGAGATTAAACGTGGTGAGCGTGTTGCTTTAATAGGTAATAACGGAACCGGTAAAACAACTATATTAAAGCTTATTAATGGCATTATCCAGCCGGACAGCGGAAGCATTTATCTTGGTGCCAAGGTTGCTATTGGTTATTACGATCAGGAACATCATGTGCTTGACCCTGACAAGACCCTTTTTCAGGAGATTCAGGACGCATATCCTGACCTTAATAACACACAAATAAGAAATACCCTTGCTGCATTTCTTTTTACTGATGATGATGTATTCAAATACATCCGCGATTTAAGTGGTGGTGAACGTGGCAGAGTTTCACTGGCAAAGCTTATGCTTTCCAATGCCAACCTGCTTATTCTTGATGAACCTACTAACCATCTTGATATTGTATCCAAAGAGATTCTTGAAAATGCACTTAACAGCTACACAGGCACTGTTCTATATGTTTCCCACGACAGATACTTTATCAACGCTACTGCAACAAGAATTATTGAACTCACTAACCAGAATATAGTCAATTATATTGGCAATTATGATTATTACATTGAAAAAAGGGATATACTGACAGCAAAGGCTTCCTGATGCACAATTGAGTTCTTCTGATAACACTACTAAAAAGATTCAAAACTATCATGGCAGCAGTCCCGTGAAGAGCAGAATAAGCTTAAGAAAAACAGAACGAAATCAAGAAAACAGAAGAAAGAATTGCTGAAATCGAAGACAGGATGTCTGCTATTGATGCAGAATATTCTGACCCTTCAATAGGCAGTAACACAGCACGTTTAATGGAACTTCATAATGAATCCACTCAATTAAAGAAAGAATTAGACACACTATATGAACACTGGGAAGAATTAATGGAAGAAATGTAAGTGTTTACAATTAGCAAAAGCGCCAAAATCCCCATTTTGAGCCACTTTTATTGACAAATTATCAATCTAGGAGTATAAATAATTTATACTTATTATTACTTAATTTTTAAGGAGGACAATTTAATTATGAATAAGTCAGAATTAGTTGCTGCTATCGCAGAAAAGGCTGAGCTTTCTAAGAAGGACGCAGAAGGTGCTGTTAAGGCTTTTACAGACACTGTTGCAGAACAGTTAAAGGCTGGAGAAAAGATCCAGTTAGTAGGTTTCGGTACATTTGAAGTTGCTGAAAGAGCTGCAAGAACAGGTAAGAATCCTCAGACAGGAAAGGCTATCCAGATTCCTGCTTCTAAGGCACCTAAGTTCAAGGCTGGTAAGGCTTTAAAGGATGTTGTAAACACACCTGCAGCTCCAGCTAAGAAGTCTAAGAAGAAGTAATTAATTATGACTTTTAAAGGCTGTCACTTATGTGGCAGCCTTTTTCTTTATTTAATTAAGTTAAAAGAATCGAGGTTTATTAATTATGGAAATCGAGCGTAAATATCTTGTGTCAGGAATACCTGACGATATAGATTTATATCCATGCCGCATTATTGAACAGGGTTATCTTAATACTTCCCCTGTTGTGCGCGTAAGGCGTGACAATGATAATTACTATCTCACTTATAAGGGTGGCGGAATGATGGCAAGGGAAGAATATAATCTTCCACTTAATAAGAATGCATATGATCATCTGATAAAAAAGGCTGATGGCAATATTATAACCAAGAAACGTTATGAAATTCCTGATGATAGCGGATATACAATTGAACTAGACATATTTGAGGGGCTTTTTGCAGGCACTGTTCTTGCTGAGGTTGAATTTCCAACTATTGAAGCAGCCAATTCATACACTCCACCTTCATGGTTTATTGATGATGTTACTAATGATCCTGCTTATCATAACAGTAATATGAGCAGAAAAGTTTTCTAATAATATAGAGGTCTGGAATATGGATAAAGAAACTTTGTTTGAATATATTCAACGGCTTAAACTTGCAGTAATAACTCTTTTCAAATGGCTATTCTGTTCGGTTGTATGTGGCTGTTTTATCGGTTCTGTCGGTGCTGTATTTCACCTGATGCTTGGTTATGTAGGCAGCCTGCGGGTTGAATACCCATTTTTACTATTCGGACTGCCTGTTGCAGGTATCATCATTGTATTCATGTACAACATTGTTCACGAAGCAGGAAACCGCGGAACTAACCTTGTCATAACTGCAATACAGTCGAATGATGAAGTACCGGGAAGAGTTGCCCCTCTTATAATTGTATCAACTCTTCTTACCCATCTTTGTGGTGGTTCTGCCGGACGAGAAGGTGCTGCGCTTCAGGTCGGAGGTGCATTAGGCAATACATTTGCAAAACTGTTTAAATTCGACGAGAAGGATACTCGAATTATGATTATGTGTGGTATGAGTGCCTGTTTCTCAGCACTTTTCGGAACACCTATTGCAGCAGCCGTTTTCTCTATGGAAGTAATAAGCGTTGGTGTTATGTATTATGCTGCTTTAGTGCCATGCGTACTCGCTGCATTTATAGCACAGGGCATAGCCTCTGCACTGGGACTTGAATCTACACATTTTGTAGTTGATGAAATCGCTTCTTTTTCTTTTATTAATGGCAATAAATTCATCATCATGTCCGTACTTTTTGCTCTTGTAAGCATTCTGCTGTGTGTTGTTTTACACGGTACTTCAAAGCTCTACATTAATTACATAAACAACCCATACATAAGAATAATTATTGCCGGAGTCCTTGTTATTTCCATGCGTTACATATTTGGCACAACTGATTATCTCGGTGCAGGCTCAGATATTATTGCAAAAAGCTTTGTAACAAGCTGTGCATGGTATGTATTCCTTTTAAAAATGCTGTTTACAGCCGTAACATTGGGTGGTGGATTCAAAGGTGGTGAGATTGTTCCTACTCTTTTCGTGGGTGCAACGCTTGGAAGCTTCTTAGCACCTATATTCGGACTCCCTGTCGGATTGTGTGCAGCATGTGGTATGGTAAGTGTGTTCTGTGGAGTAACTAACTGCCCACTCACATCATTCATTCTATCTATTGAGATGTTTGGTGCATCAACAATGAAATTCACAATTCTGTGTATTGCATTAAGTTATCTGTTATCCGGATATTACAGCCTGTATAACAGCCAGAAAATCGTCTATTCTAAGTATAAGACAGAATATATAAACCGCCGTCCCATTGACCTATACAGGTCAAAGAACCGACGGTTCTTTTATTGGAAGGCTGCTATTTACACATATCTCCAGTCTTCTATCCGAAACTGTATTGAAACAATCCCATTATATTCATTAATATCCGGGTAATACACCATAGATATCTTCCTTCCAACCTCTGGTATCTCCTGTCCGTCTAATTTGAACCTGATTGCTGTCACCAGCTTGCCATGCTCACTTTCTAACTGACATCTTAATACATTTTTATTTTTCCAATCACAGCTGACTGTCTGACAGTAAGATTTCTGTCTGCAAACACCGGTTTTTCATTACCTTTCCCGAAAGGCTGCAGCTTCTCAAACTGTTTTATAAGTTTTATATCAACATAATCAACCGGCATAGGCACATCAATCCACACTGTCGGCGTTAGTACATTTTCTGTCATTGTCTGATTCTCATTCAGCGCTTTCCTGAATTCATCAATTTTATCAATATCAAGCGATATTCCGGCAGCCATTGGATGTCCGCCATATTTGTTAAGGAGTTTACCACATTTGCTTATCTCCTCAAACATGTTATAGCCTTCTATTGAACGCCCTGAGCCCTTTGCACCATCTTCTGCCTTAGTGATTACTATTGAAGGTCTGTAGAATTTTTCTCTTACCCTTCCTGCAATTATCCCTGCAACACTTTCATGGCATTCAGGAAGATACACAACTAACACCTTATCGTCTTTTAGTTCAGTGTTCTCAACCTGTTCAATTGCAATAGCGGCATATTCTTCTGTTATATCTTTTCTTTCAACATTAAGTGTGCGAAGCTCTAAAGCCTTCTTTCTCGCATCTTCCATATCTGTAGTAAGAAGCAGCTCAATGGCTCTTCTTGCTGAATCAAGTCTTCCTGTCGCATTAAGACATGGACCTATAACAAATCCTATGTGATATGAGCTTATCTTGTCTATTTCAAGCTCACACGCCTCTACAAGCGCTCTTATACCGATATTAGAAGTTACTGCCAGATGCTTTAAACCATATTTGACAATTACCCTGTTCTCATCTGATAAATCAACTACATCTCCTATTGTTGCAATTGCCATAAGCTCTGCATATTCTTCAAGATCGATTGGATTAAGTCCAAGTCTCTCATATAGAATCTTAATAACCTTGAAGGCTACTCCGGCTCCACACAGCTTATCAAATGGATACGGACAGTCCTCCTGCTTAGGATTAACAATTGCATCTGCCTGTGGTACTTTATGTATCTTTTCTCCATCAACAAAGTCAAACGGAATATCATGATGGTCAGTAACAATTACTGTCATTCCCTTTTCTTTAGCATATTTAATCTGCTCAATCGCAGCAATTCCATTATCACATGTAATAATCGTATCAGTTCCATTATTATATGCTTCATCTATCAGATGCTCATTAATACCGTATCCGTCAATAATTCTGTCTGGTACTGCAAATGTAACATCTGCTCCCGCTGCCTTTAGCCCTTTATAAAGAATAGTTGTTGAACATATCCCATCTATATCATAATCACCGATAATATGTATTTTCTTCCCGGCATGTATCTTGTCTGTCAGGATATCAACACATTTGTCTGCATCCTTTAATAAATGTGGTGAATGCATATCATCCACGGTTCCATTAAGATACATATTTATCTGCTCGTCCGTTTCTAACCCTCTGTTACGGATAATTCTTGCCATAACCTGGTCAATGCCAAATCTTTCCCCAATTGCTTTGAAATCAGCTTTCTTAGTGTATACTTTCCAGTTGCTTTTCACTCTTTTCTCCCTGTTTCATTATTAAACCAATTATGGCGGGAACTGATATACAATCCCCGCCATGTCATAAACTTATTGTATCTGTTAATTAAACCTGAGAACCGTCTTCAAAAACCTCTTTCTTGGAAGCTGCTTTTTTATTATTCTCTTCTACAACGCCTCTCTTCTTACCACCCATTACGTACCACATAGCACTTGTTAAGCATACTGATGAGTAAGCACCAACAACAATACCTACGATAAGTGGAAGTGTGAACTCCTTAACCGAAGTTACACCCATAATGAAAAGAACAATAAGCATTATAAGTGTTGTTATAGATGTATATACTGTTCTTGACATTGTGCTTGTTATTGATGAGTTAACAAGCTCTGTAATGTTAGTCTTTGAATTAGCTGTCTTTAACTGCTCTCTTATTCTGTCAAAGATAATAATTGTACCGTTAATAGAATAACCTACTATTGTAAGCATACATGCAATAAATGTTGTTCCAACCGGAATTCTTGCAAATGCATAGAATGCAAGAACAACAAGTACATCATGAAGAAGTGCTAATACAGCTGCAAGTGCAAATCTGATATCACGGAATCTTACAAAGATATATATCAACATACAGATTGTAGCAAGTATAACTGAAAGAATAGCATCTCTCTTAACTGTTGCAGAAACTGATGAGCTGATTGTATCTGTCTCAACGATTGTTCCATCTTTGATTGGATACTTAGCTGTAACCGCATTTTCAATAGCTTCTCTCTGTTCAAGTGAAAGATCTGATGTCTTGAATGAAACCTGTGTTGAATCTGCAACCTTCTGCTGCTGAACCTCTGTAATACCTGCAGCATCTCTGATTACAGGAATGATATTATCCTCAATCTCTTCTGCTGTATATTCTTTATCAAATGTAAATGTTGTTGTTGAACCACCAACAAACTCAAGGCTGAAATTTAATGCTCTGTTTCCAAGACCAGCCTGTACTGCCATAGTTATGATACCTGCAGCAATAACTACTGCTGAGCCAATCGCAGCCCATTTCTTAATGCTAAGAACATCAAGCGTCTTTCTGTATACATTCTTACCATACCACTTAGCATCCCTGATACCAAAGTTATATAAAAGCTTCATAATAACCTTAGTAATAACAAGTGATGTAAAAATTGATACTATATTACCAACTGCAAGAGTTGTAGCAAATCCCTTAACTGGACCTGTACCGAATATGTACAATACTAAAGCAGCGATAAGTGTTGTTACGTTACCATCTACTATAGATGATGTTGCCTTGTTATAACCTGAAAGAATAGCACTTTCTACAGACTTTCCGGCACCAATCTCTTCTCTTATTCTTGTGTAGATAATAACATTACCATCTACTGCCATACCAATACCAAGAATAATACCGGCAATACCCGGAAGTGTAAGAGTAAGATCATATACACTTACAAGGAATAAAACAAGTGATGTATAGATAATCAGTGATAATGTTGCAACAAGTCCAGGAATTCTGAACATAACAATCATGAATAAACAAAGTAACGCAAGACCAATAGCTGCAGCAACTAAACTTGATTTGATAGCAGCATGTCCAAGCTGTGCTCCAACGATGTTAGAGCTTACTTCTTCAAGTGTAAGAGGAATTGAACCAACTCTTATATATGTTGCAAGGTTATCTGCCTCATCGAATGATTCCATACCTGTGATAGTTGCTGTACCACCTGATATAGCTGTCTTAACGTTAGGTGCACTTACAACTTCTCCGTCGTATACTATATATATTCTGTTACCAATATTAGCTGATGTTGCATCATAGAATTTAGTTGCACCATCATCTGTAAATGTAAGCTGGACACCATAAGGTGTATCTTCTGAACTATTAGTATCAGTGTAAGCCTGTGCTGCCTTTACATCTGAACCTGTAAGTAGTGGTGTGTAATCATTGCCCTGTGAGAATGCTGAATATCCTGTAGAATCAAGGAATTCCAATGAACCTGGTGTACCAAGTTCCTTAAGAATCTCATTAGCATCTGTTACTCCAGGAATCTCAACAGTAATTCTGTTGTCACCTTCCTTATAAACCTGTGACTCTGTACTCTTTCCTTCTACTCGCTTCTGAAGCTTATAGATTGTATCCTCTACATCCTGTGATGTAAAGTTATCTTCCTTAATCTGGTATGTGATACTTACACCACCTGCAAGATCAAGACCAAGATCTATATCATAAGTGCTTCCGTATCCCTTTCCATTAAGTCCGAAAAATGCTGTTAATACAAGTCCAACCAGTAAAACAGCAACGATTATTGAATAAATAATCTTCTTAGGTAAACTGTACTTCATGTTAAAAACTCTCCCTTATACTTATTCTTCCTCAGCCATGGCCGCACGAATCATTATTGCACATTCTATACGCTTTTCTGAAGTTCACATCCAACATCATACGCATCATTGATATTACCATGGAAGTTATATGAGTTAGCTGCACAACCACCACTGCAATAGAATTTTGCAAAACAATTCTTACATTTTTCCTTTGAATAGACATTACTATTCTTAAACATGTCTCTGATGTCCGGTCTTACTATTCCATCATCAACATTACCCATAAGGAAATCTTCGTTACCAACAAACTGATGACATGGGTAGAAATCTCCCCAAGGTGTAACTGCAAGATACTCACAGCCTGAACCACATCCTGACAATCTCTTGGCAACACATGGACCACCATTAATATCTATCATAAAGTGGAAGAAATTAAAGCCTTTACCAGCTTTCTTTCGCTTAATGATTTCTTTCCAAGGATATCATACTGTTCACAAAGGAACGGAATATCCTCTTCTCTTATAGCATATGAATCTGTCGGCTGTGCAACAACAGGCTCAACAGAAATCTGCTCAAATCCCTCATCAGCAAGATGAAGAACATCTTCTGAAAAATCAAGATTATTATGTGTAAATGTACCTCTGACATAATAATTCATCTGATTTCTGCTCTCTGCCACCTTCTTAAACTTAGGCATTATAATGTCATATGAGCTGCCGTGGTTATTCCTTGTCGGACGCATAAGGTCATTAATCTCCTTACGTCCATCTATGCTAAGTACAATATTACTCATCTCCTTATTGGCGAAATCAAGAATCTCGTCATTAAGAAGAATACCATTAGTCGTAAGTGTGAATCTGAACTTCTTATTATTAGCCTCTTCTATGCTTCTTCCGTATTCAACAAGCTGCTTAACAACTTCAAAATTCATAGTTGGCTCACCGCCAAAGAAGTCAACCTCAAGATTCTTTCTTGAACCTGAATTGGCAACAAGGAAATCAAGTGCCTTCTTTCCTACCTCATAGCTCATAAGAGCTCTTCTTCCATGATATTCACCTTCTTCAGCAAAACAATATTTACATGCAAGGTTACAATCATGTGCTATGTGAAGACATAACGCTTTAACAACTGTAGGTCTGTCCTTAAAGTTATCAATATATGGTTCATATATATCTTCTGTAAAGAGCTGGCCTGCTTCCTTAAGTTCGCCAATCTCTTCATATGCCTCTTTAATATCCTGAACAGAATATCTGTCTCTAAGTGCATCTGTAATCTGCTCAAGAGTATTATTCTCATAAAGTCCTATAATATCGTATACCATGTCATCAACAACATGCACAGAACCGCTGTTGACATCTAATACGATGTTATAACCGTTATTCTTATACTGATGTATCATTAAAAAGCCTCCAAACCGTAAATGTTCTCTATACATTTACGAAAAATAAGAGAGTGCAGAATAGCTCGACACTCTCTTACTAAAAATACTAGTTATTCTTATTCTCACAGCTCTGGTTACCAACTGTGCAAGATGTCTTACATGCTGACTGGCATGATGTCTGGCACTCGCCACATCCGCCGTGCTTCATTGTATCCTTTAATACGCGGTTGCTGATTGTCTTAATATGTTTCACGACAATACCTCCTTCATATATTCAAATTATATCGTATTATATCATGTACAAGTCTTATTTTCAATCATTTATTCTAAAGATTTGTTCAGATAATTATTCTTCTTTCAAAAGTCTTTTCGCAATTTTTATGTATTTTGCATTAAATACAGCTACTTTTCTTATGTTTTCACATAAATTATTGTTTTATATTATTAAGATATGCTATGTATTAATATAGGAGATTATTATGTTTACATCTAAAGATTTAAAGAAGCTTATTATTCCTCTGATATTTGAACAGCTGCTGGCTGTCAGCGTAGGCTTTGTTGATACATTCATGGTATCAATAGCAGGAGAGGCGGCAGTTTCAGGTGTCGCACTTGTTGATAATATAAGTAACCTGCTTATTCAGATATTATCAGCTCTCGCAACCGGAGGTGCTGTTGTATGCAGCCAGTATCTTGGCAGCAGGAATATTAATATGTCCAAGAAATCTGCCGGACAGCTTATATTTATTATGAGTGCACTATCATCATTACTGATGGTTATCTCTCTCATAGGCAATCACGGTATCATCAATTTCATATTTGGCAAGATTGAAAAAGATGTATTTGTAAGTGCAAGTATATATTTCTATATAACAGCAATCTCATACCCGTTCCTCGGTGTTTATAATGCAGGTGCAGCACTTTTTAGAAGTATTGGAAACAGCAAGATAAGTATGAACACAAGCCTTATCATGAACATAATCAATATTTGTGGGAATGCTTTATTTATATTTGTATTTGATATGGGGGTTGCCGGTGTAGCTTTAGCCACTCTTATTTCGCGAATCATATCAGCCATAATTATTATTGGACTTATGTTCAGAACAGAATCAGCAATAAGAATAAAGACCTGCAAAGATTTTCTTCCATCACCTTCTATCATTAAGAAGATTCTGTCTATTGGTCTTCCGAGCGGATTGGAAAACGGCATGTTCCAGATAGGTAAGCTTTCTGTTTCAAGCCTTGTTTCAACATTTGGTACTGCTGCCATCGCTGCCAACTCTGTTGCCAATTCTGTTACAATGTTTGCCAATATTCCGGGTAACGCAATTGGCATGGCAATGATTACTGTTATTGGCCAGTGTATAGGTGCAAAGAAGCCTGATGAAGCCAAAAGATATGGAAAAAAACTTATGTTTATTGCATATGCAGGTATTCTTGCAACCAACATTGTAATGACAATAGTTGCCGTTCCTGTGGTAGGACTTTTCCATCTGTCACCGGAAGCAACCAAAACCGGTTTAAGCCTTATCCATTGCTTCTCAATTGTAGCAATATTCATATGGCCACTTAGCTTTACTATGCCTAATGCTCTCCGTGCTGCCGGTGATGCCAAATACACAATGATGGTAAGCATCTTCTCTATGTGGGCATTCCGTGTGGGAAGCAGTTACCTTCTTGGTGGTACATTAGGACTTGGCGTGCTCGGTGTATGGTTTGGTATGTTCATCGACTGGGGATTCCGTTCACTTGCATTCCTTATAAGATTCATCCGTGGAAAATGGACACAGAAGGCGGTTATATGATGATAATTATATGACAGTCTGATGTCTGTGAACTGTCTCTTAACACCGGATATCTACTGTCAGATGGACGACAAGTCGTCTAATTCTGGATATACAATGTCATTTGTGTGATGAATATACTTATAAACTGTGTTAATAAGGTTATTTTACATATATTATTATGCCCAACCTATAATAACAATTAAAATGTATGATTAATAGGTAATATTTCTACTTAATTTCTTTTTAATCCAGCTTGAATAACGAAAAAGCCTATAAGATGTATGCATCTTTTACATCTTATAGGCTTTTTAACGTTTATCTTAGTAGTTATTTATCAAAATTACCTATCAAGCACCCCATAATGCGACTACCTATAGGTATCACATCAATAAAAAGTTCCTGCCAATCAGGCGCTTTGAGCCCGCCGGTACTTAATGAGCGTGTAACGCGAATTTAGTACCGCTGCGAGGCGAGAGCAGCAAGCGTGCCTGATTGGCAGGAACTTATTTTATTTCTTACCAGCTTATTACTTCGTGTCCGTCCTCTGTTACAAGAACCTGAATTTCCCACTGTGCTGAAGGAAGTCCATCAGCTGTAGATACTTCCCAGCCGTTCTTTTCATCTGTAACAACATTTACCTTACCCATATTAACCATAGGCTCTATTGTAAACATCATTCCCGGAGCCATAACCATATCTGTTCCTTTTCTGGTGTTGTACCCAACCCATGGGTCTTCATGAAATTCAAGTCCGACTCCATGGCCGCCGATTTCTCTTACAACAGTATATCCATTAGCATATGCATGGTCATGTACTGCCTGTCCCATATCGCCTAAGAAGCCCCAAGGCTTAACCTGCTCAAGTCCTAATTCAACACATTCCTTAGTAACATCAACAAGCTTCTTTACCTCAGGCTTAACATCACCTATACAGAACATTCTTGATGAATCTGAAAAATATCCGTGAAGAATTGTAGAACAGTCAACATTTACAATATCACCTGACTTAAGGATAACATCCTTAGATGGAAATCCGTGGCATACCTGCTCATTAACAGATGTACACACACTGTAAGGATATCCTTCATAATTAAGTGGTGCTGGAATTCCTCCCATATCAGTGGTTACATCATATACAATCTTATCAATCTCCGCAGTGTTCATGCCCTCATGTATTTCTGCTGCAACCGCATCAAGGCACGCTACATTTATCCTGGCACTCTCTTTAATTTTCTCAATCTGTTCAGGTGTCTTGATTAACTTGTGTGATGGCACAATATGTCCAATATCCTCAAGATATCTTAACTTATCGTCAAATGCTTCATGACACGCTTTGTATTTCTTACCACTGCCACACCAGCAATGGTCGTTTCTTCCTAATTTCTTAATCATTGTTCTGCCTTCCTGTTACATATATTATAATCATACACAACTATAAGGCTTTCTTAATATTTTTTCAATATCTGTTTCAAATGATTAATCATTATTAACATTAAAAGCCCTGATTCCCGGATATACCGCACCGGCGCCAAGCTGTTCCTCAATTCTTAAAAGCTGGTTATACTTAGCAACTCTTTCTGATCTTGAAGGAGCACCTGTCTTAATCTGGCAAGTGTTAAGAGCAACAGCGAGGTCTGCAATTGTTGTATCTGCTGTCTCACCTGATCTGTGTGAGCTGATTGCTGTATATCCAGCCTTATGAGCCATCTTGATAGCTTCAAGTGTCTCTGAAACTGAACCAATCTGATTAAGCTTGATAAGAATTGCATTACCTGCTCCAAGTTCAATTCCCCTAGAGAGCCTCTCTGTATTAGTAACAAAAAGGTCATCACCTACAAGCTGAACCTTATCTCCAAGTCTGTCTGTAAGCTTCTTCCAGCCTTCCCAGTCCTCTTCATCAAGACCATCTTCAATAGATATAATAGGATACTTCTCACATAATTTAGCCCAGTGCTCAATAAGCTCCTCTGCTGTATACTCTGTTCCAGCCTTAGGAAGCTTGTAATAACCCTTTCCTTTCTCACTCTTCCACTCTGAAGAAGCTGCATCCATTGCAATCCTAAAGTCCCTGCCCGGCTTATATCCAGCCTTTTCTACTGCCTGTAATATTGTCTCAATTGCTTCTTCATCCGACTTAAGTGCCGGAGCAAAACCGCCCTCATCACCTACAGAGGTTGCAAGTCCTCTTTCTTTAAGTATAGCTGCAAGTGCATGAAATACCTCTGCACACCATCTTAAGCATTCCTTAAAGCTTGGTGCACCAACAGGCATAATCATGAATTCCTGAACATCAAGTCCGCTTGATAATGCATGGCAGCCTCCATTAATAATATTCATCATTGGAACAGGAAGCCTGTTTCCTGATACTCCGCCTAAGAACCTGTAAAGAGGAATATCTAAAGATACAGATGCTGCTCTTGCTGCTGCAATAGATACCGCAAGAATAGCATTTGCACCAAGATTAGACTTATCCTTAGTTCCATCAGCTTTAATCATCGCTGCATCAACTGCATATATATCAGATGCATCTATTCCAAAGAGGCAGTTATTAATAACAGTGTTTATGTTCTCTACTGCCTTAGTAACGCCCTTTCCCAAATATCTTGACTTATCCTTATCTCTTAACTCAAGCGCCTCAAATTCACCTGTAGATGCTCCTGAAGGTGCCGCGCCTCTTCCAACAGTTCCATCCGCAAGATAAACCTCTGCCTCAACTGTAGGATTGCCTCTTGAATCAAGAATTTCTCTGCCTATAACCTTTTCAATCTCTAAATATCCTGCCATATAATCCTCCTAATCAAATGCTTTGTAATCTTTTAAGTTAGTTTCTTCTAACTTTAGCAATACAATTCTAGCATTATACAACCAAATCCACAATGCAAGAAAATGGGAAGTTTTCTCATTAAAAAACTTCCCATTAACAATTATATCCAGCTATTTAGTTTGTATACACATAAATAATTATTTTTCCATCTTCTGTAAAAATGCTTTGGTTCTTTCATTACTTGGATTGTCAATAACATCCTCCGGCTTTCCCTGCTCAACAATAACTCCGCCATCCATGAATATTACCCTGTCTGCAACCTTTCTTGCAAATTCAATCTCATGTGTAACGATAATCATTGTCATCTTTTCATCAGCAAGCTGTCTTAAAACCTTAAGAATTCCTGCAGTAATCTCAGGGTCAAGTGCTGATGTAGGCTCGTCGAAGAAAAGCATTTCAGGATTCATTGCAAGTGCTCTTGCTATCGCAACTCTCTGCTGTTGTCCTCCTGACAACTGGCATGGATAACTGTTCTCCTTGCCATCAAGTCCAACTTTCTTTAAAAGCTCTTTGGCTTCTTTCTCTACTTCATTCTTGTCCCTTTTCTGAACAGAAACAGGTGCATCAGTAACATTTTTCATGACTGTATAATGTGGAAAAAGATTAAAGTTCTGAAACACAAGTCCATATGTATTCTTGATTTCTCTTAATTCTTTCTTTCCAACATACACTGAAACTCCGTCCTTGTCCTCACATGCAGTTTCACCACCTAACTTAAGAGTTCCTGCATCCATTGTCTCAAGAAGTGTTGCACATCGAAGCAGTGTTGATTTACCCGATCCGGAAGGTCCAAGAATTGCAACAACCTCACCCTCGTTAACTTCCATTGATATATCCTTAAGCACCTCAGTATCGCCGAAGGATTTCTTTAAATGTGATATTTCTAATAATTTCTTCATATTAAAATCCTCCTTAATCAAAATACTGCATACGCTTTTCTAATTTTTCCATAACCATAGCAACAAGGAAATTGAAAATGTAATAGAACAATCCTGCTATGAATAATGGCATGATACTTGCTGTTGAAGCCGCTACCTGCTTGGCAAGTGTAAACATTTCTGTGTAAGCAAGTGCAAATGCAAGTGATGTATCCTTAACAAGTGTTATAACCTCGTTAGTAACCGGAGGAAGTACTCTCTTAACCATCTGAGGGAATATAATCTTCCAGAATGTCTGTACCTTGGAATATCCGAGTACCTCTGCTGCCTCGTACTGTCCCTTAGGTATGCTCTCAATTCCACCTCTGTATATTTCTGCAAAATATGCTGCATAATTAAGTGCAAATCCAATAATTACAGCATAGAATCTGTATGTTGCCGTAACCTTCATTCCAAACAGATAATATGGTCCGAAGAACACAACAAGAAGCTGTAACATAAGAGGAGTTCCTCTCATTATAGATATGTATATTCTCGCAATCCATCTTACAATGCCTATTCTTGACTTTCTTATTTCACATACAAGAAGTCCTAGCGGCATTGAGAATATAAGTGTTAAGAAGAATATTGCAAGAGTTGCTAACATTCCTGATGAAAGTTGCTTAACTATATCCACAAGCCTTTCACCAAAAGAAGCCTTAGTAGTACTGGTACTGTCAAGGAGATAGGCACTGTCTGTTCCTTCTTCTCCAAGACATACGCTGTCTGTAAGTCCCCATTTTTCAGCAATCTTGTCAAATGTGCCATCAGCAAGCATATCATTAAGGCTTGTCTGAACTTCATCTCTTAATGCTGTATTACCTAACTTAAAACCAATACCATACTGTTCCGATGAAACAGTCTCATCAAGCATTGTGAACTTGTTACCTCTCTGCTCAAGCTGATACTTTGCAACGCCCATATCCATACATACAGCATCTGCCGAACCTGATTCAAGGTTCATAAATGCTGAATTATAATCAGATACCTGCTGAAGTGTCTTAAATTGTGCCGCAAGTGCAAGATTTTCTTCTGTTGCATCCTCTCCTGTAAATGCTGCAAGAGCTGATGAATCAGCCTGTACAATAACAACCTTACCCTTAAGGTCTTCTAACTTCTTTATTCCTGAACCAGATTTAACTATAACAACCTGTGAATTATCAATATATGCCTTAGACCATGTATACTCACGCTCTCTTCCATTAAGTGTGAATCCGTTCCATATACAGTCAATAGAGCCTGAACTAAGCTCCATATCTTTAGAATCCCAATCAATAGGCTGCTTAACCAGATTCCAGCCATTTCTTTCACATACTTCCTGTGCAAGATCAAGGTCAAAACCTACATACTCTCCACTATCATCTTTGTAACCATAAGGTGGGAATTCCGCATCAAATCCTACTGTAAATGTAGTTCGTCCATCATCGCTCTTTTTATTACTGCATGCTGTGAACATTCCCACAATCACAGACAACATCGCCAGTAACAGGACGGCTTTTCTGATATTCTTAGCCATATAAAAATCCATGCCTTTCTCGCTTTAATATGCTTTCACTTTACCACAGTAAATCAAGCCTGTCTATTATAACATGAATTACCTGATAAAAACACTATAAATATTCTAAATCAGCCCAAAATTTCTTAATATAAATATCCACGCTGTAAGAGTCACACTTGAAAGTAATGTTGTAAGCACAACTATGCTTGATGACAGTACCTCGTCATTATCCATACCTTTAGCCATAACAAAGCAGGTAACTGTAGATGGTGAAGCAAGCATAATAAGAATTGCCATAAGTTCCTGATTACGAAATCCCATTTTTACTGCTATAGGAAGAAATATTGCTGCTAGACCCACAAGTTTTAAAATGTAGCAATAACCGTAGGTTTAATCTTCTTAATTGCCTTTTTCCCTTCAAATGACGCACCAATACATATAAGTGCAACAGGTGTAGCTGTCTGCGCAATATTATTAATTGCCTTATTGATAATTACCGGATATCTTAATCCTGCAAGAGAAGATAACAACCCCAGCACAATTCCTATAATTATCGGATTAGTTACAATATTAAAGCACGCTTTTTTAATGTTTTCTTTCTTATCCGTAGATTGTTCTTCTGTGCTGCCATGACACTCAGGATGTGCCTTAAAGGTAAGCACTATTACCGAAAATATATTAAACAACGGAACTGCAGCAACTATCATAAGTGGTGCCATTCCAGTGCTCTGGTACATATTCTGTATGAATGCCATTCCCAGTATCGCCGCACTGCTTCTGAATGATGCCTGCACAAATGCACCCTTCTGTGTATCATCCTTCATGAATATCTCTGTGCATATCCATATTCCGCTAAACATTATAGTAGTAACAATCATGCAGTACAGTACAAACTTAACATCAAACTGCGATTTAAAATCTGCTGCTGCTAAATCCCTGAATAACAGTACTGGAAGTGCCACCTTAAATACATATTTATTAGCCACATTTGCAAAATGGTCATCTATAACGCCAATCTGCTTTATTACCCAGCCAACTATCATAACTAAAAATATTGGTACCGTTGCATTTATACTATATAAGAAGCTGTCCATCTGTCTCTCCTTCTACTACTTATTAATATCAAGCCAGTATGTATGGTCAAGCGGGCCGCCACTGCCGCTTCCAAGATTAAGCCCTGCTTTCAACGCACCTGTCAGGTACTCTTTAGCTGCCTTCACACTTTCTTCTATTGATAATCCCTGTGCAAGATTAGCTGCAATGGCTGATGACAATGTACAGCCAGTTCCATGTGTGTTAGGATTATCAACTCTCTCCCCATTAAGCCACACTATTCTGCCATCTACACACAGACAGTCGTTAGCCGTATGAACAGCATGTCCTCCTTTTACTAAGACAGCCGCATGTCCTCCTTTTGATTTAAGATTCTCATATATCTTTATTGCTGCTTTCTCCATTGAATCTGCACTGTCAACAGTCATTCCTGTAAGCACTTCTGTCTCCGGAATATTAGGTGTAATAACATCTGCAAGCACCATCAGGCGTTCTTTAAGAACCTCTGCTGCATCTTCCTTAATAAGTCTGCTTCCACTTGTTGATACCATTACTGGGTCAAGAACAATATTTCTTGCCTTATATGTAATTAACGCATCTGCTATTGTTTCTATAAGTTCCTTTGACGCAACCATTCCTATCTTAACTGCATCAGGATATATATCTGTAAATATTGCATCAAGCTGTGCCTTAAGAAATTCAGGTGAAGATTCCGATATTCCTGTAACTCCTAAAGTATTCTGTGCTGTAAGGGCAGTAATTGCTGACATTCCATATACCTTATGTGCTGCAAATGTTTTTAAGTCTGCCTGTATTCCTGCTCCACCACTGCAATCACTTCCTGCTATTGTTAATGCTGTATTCATATAATTTCCTTTCTACATCTATTCTCATCGCTGCCCGCACAAAAAAAGCACCGAGGTTACCTCGGTGCTTTTAGTGCAGTCGGCGGGACTTGAACCCGCACCCAAGCAATATGGACTAGATCCTTAGTCTAGCGCGTATGCCAATTCCGCCACGACTGCTTGTTTTGTTTTCGTGTCGTTCGCTGCTCGCTGACGACTTGATTATAATATCATCAGTCACACACATTGTCAACAACTTTTTTAATTTTTTAAAAATTCATATTTAACTTTTTAGTCATTCATATTGACACATTTTCAAATCTCCTATAAAATATCAATGTTGTGTAACTTATATTAAGTTCGTTACATATTATATATGCAGAAGTGTCGGAATGGCAGACGAGCAAGATTCAGATTCTTGTGCGGGTTACCGCGTGTGGGTTCAAGTCCCATCTTCTGCACTCATTAAAAGAACCGTGTGATTTTGTGTCACACGGTTCTTTTCATATCAATTATATAACTTTCCTTTTCAATATCTCCTGCATAACAAAAGCCTTGCGCATCTCATTCTTATCAAACTTAAGGTCATCAAGAATAACTTTACCTCCCGTCTGACTCTGTGGAACAATCTCATCATTATATTCATGTCCGCAGTCATACTGTGTAAATGTATGTCCGCCTGTCATATCAGAATATGTTCCAGTGCTTCCCGCCTGCATAACCGGTGAATGAAATTCTGCTTTATCAAGTGTCTTCATTGCAGGTGCTGCATTATCTGCTGCTGGCGGTGGAGTAACATATTGCGGAACTGGTGCCTCTGCTCTATGCGAAGTAACATTCTTGACATTAAAGTTATTTCTTGAACGTATCTCCTGCTTAAGCTTTTCAGTTTCTGCACTTGTCATCTTCTGAGAACCTGAATATGTCTGTACAGACGGATCAATGTACTGCTTTTCACCATAAGAATTCACCATGTATGGTGCAGACTGTGCATGGCTGTCATCCTTCTTATTCAGATTAGCACCGTGGCTTAATGAGCCATTCCCGGAACTGTTATTCTGCATCCGATGCATATTACTACCATATTCCGGCACATTCTGGTTATGTTCCTGCATATTACGCTGGTGTTCCTGCATGCGCTCCTGCTGCATCTTCTTGGCTTTATTCATATTCATTATAACTATAATAATGAATATTGCCAATATAATTATTATTTCCATACAAATCCGCTTTCCTTTTAATTCACAAGTTCATTAAATAGTTGCCGGCTTCTCTGTTTCTCCTGCTATCGACTGTCTCATCTTAGTATCAGCCTTCAGATTCTGAAGGTCATAATAATCCTTAAAGCCCATTCTGCCTGTTCTTAAAGCTTCAGCCAAAGCCTTAGGTACTTCTGCCTCAGCAGCTACAACGCTTGCTTTCATCTCCTGCTCAAGAGCAACAGCGGCTGCTCTTCTTTCCTCTGCCTTAGCCTGTGCAATATTCTTATCAGCCTCAGCCTGAAGACTCTGAAGATGAGCGCCTATATTTCTTCCGATATCAACATCCGCAATATCAATAGAAAGAATCTGGAATGCTGTTCCAATATCAAGACCCTTCTGCAATATAGCCTTAGAGATAGAATCAGGATTCTCAAGCACGCTCTTGTGCGAATCTGCTGAACCTACTGTTGTTACAATACCCTCACCGACTCTGGCAATTACAGTAGCCTCGCCTGCACCACCAACCAACTGGTTAATATTAGTTCTAACAGTAACTCTTGCCTTAACTAACAGTTCAATACCATCCTTGGCAACTGCTGAAATATTAGGTGTCTCAATAACCTTAGGATTAACACTCATTCTGACAGCCTCTAAAACATCACGGCCTGCAAGGTCGATAGCTGCAGCCATCTCAAATGGTATGTTCATACCAGCTCTGCTTGATGCAATAAGTGCATTAACAACAGCATCTACATGGCCACCTGCCATATAATGTGACTCGAGCTGATTAGTGTTAAGCTGTAATCCGGCTTTTCTTGCCTGAATAAGTGGAAGCACAATTCTTGCTGGTGGAACCTTTCTCAGTCTCATACCGATAAGAGTTCCTATACCGACATGGCTTCCTGATGCTAATGCAGTAATCCATAATCTCATTGGTACAAATGCGAATAACAATATAAGCAGTACCACAATAATGATTGGAATAATTGGAATGTAAGGCATAATTAATCCCCCTTTATATATTTTGATTTTCAAAAATATTATTACATATAATGAGAAAAAATACCACATTTATATAGAATCATTTTAAAAAATCTGCTATAGTAATTAGTAATCGATAATTTTTTGTCAATTATTACAAAGGAGGTTTCATTATGTTATCTAATGATGCTACTATTCAGAATATCAAGCATGAAATCCTGTATGAAGTTGCCAAGCTCGCATATGCAGGAAGGTTTGAAGAAGAAAAGGACGAACTGGCATACAAGATGTTTCCTGGTCCTAAAGCAAGATTCCGGTTGTGTATATAAAGAAAGAGAAATTGCAAGACAACGAATCCGCCTCAGAAGGCAAATGTCCAACAGAAAGTGACCATCCGGGTGCTAATAACATAATCCAGGTAATTGAAGCCGCATGTTGCCGACTGTCCGCTTTCTCACTATATCGTAACTGATAATTGCAGAAAATGTATGATGAAAGCCTGCCAGCAGGCATGTAAGTTCGGTGCTGTAAGTATGACAAGAGACAGAGCCTACATAGACCCTGACAAATGCAAGGAATGCGGCATGTGTGCCAAAGCCTGTCCATACAATGCAATCGCAGACCTCATAAGGCCATGTAAGAAAATCTGTCCAGCCAATGCTATTACAATGGATGAGAATGGCATCTGTGAAATAGATGAAAACAAATGTATCCAGTGCGGACAGTGTATCCACGCCTGTCCATTCGGTGCTATCGGTTCTAAAACTGATATAGTTGATGTAATAAAGGCAATCGTAGACGGAAAGAAAGTCGTTGCAATGGTAGCACCTGCTGTTGAAGGACAGTTTGGAGACACAATAACAATGAGCAGCATCCGCACAGCATGCAAGAAGCTGGGCTTTAATGATATGTATGAGGTAGGTCTTGGCGGAGACCTTACTGCACAGGCCGAGGCAGAAGAATGGCTTGAAGCAGCTAAAGAAGGAAAGAAGCTTACAACCTCATGCTGTCCTGCATTTGTTAATCTGATTAAGAAACAGTATCCTGAGCTTGCAGAACATATATCAACAACTATATCCCCTATGTTTGCACTTTCAAGACTTCTTAAGTCAGAAGATCCTGATACAATAACCGTATTTATCGGACCATGTATAGCCAAGAAGAATGAAAAGCAGGAATATAAGGGTCAGGGAAATGCTGATTTCGTACTTACACTCGGTGAATTCAGAGCAATGATGCGGGCTAAAGAAGTAGTTCTTGAGCCTGAGGAAAACAGCGACCAGCAGGCAAGCATATATGGTAAAAGATTCGGTAACGGAGGCGGTGTTTCCGCTGCTGTTGCACAATGTATGCGTGAAGCAGGTGCTGACCCTGATAAATTCAATATAGAAAAATGCTCAGGTGCTGCCGAATGTAAGAAAGCACTTACACTTCTTAAAGTAGGAAAACTCCTGCAGATTTCATTGAGGGAATGGTATGTGAAGGCGGCTGTGTTGGTGGACCAAGCCGTCACAGAAGCGGAAAGAATCCTGTTCTTGCTGCCAAAGACCGTGACAAGCTGCTCGCCGAAGCAGACAACCGTAATGTTTCAGACAACTTAAGTAAATATGACTTAACAGCATTTTCAATGCACAAATAAAATTAACGCAAAAATAGCGTTGGCAATATTCACATTGTCAACGCTATTTTTTTAGTGCTGCTTTTAAAGTAAGCACAACAAGTTTTTCAAATATCACACTCAATACAACAATTATAACCGTCCACGCCAGCAAATCATCCGTATCAAGATATATTTTCGACATATAAAGCATTTGTCCAACAGAACCTTTGGGCATTCCGATAATCTCTGCTGCCACTCCTGCTTTCCAAGCCATACCAGCAGTAACTCTTCCTGCTGATATAAGATAAGGTGAAAGCTGTGGCATGATAATATAACGTATTCTGCGAATCCAAGGAATATGAAATACATCTGCCATTTCCCTAATGCCTTTATCAGTACTTCTAAGACCGGTCAGTGTATTCTGGTATATAACAGGCACAACTATTAAAAATGCAATGAACACCGACAGGTTCTTTGCCGTAAACCATATAAGACATATAACCACAAAAGACGCAACAGGTACTGCCTTAATTGTAACCATCCACGGCCACAGAATATATTCAACAGGCTTACATATATATGCAAGCACTGCACATATAATTCCACACAATAATCCTGCGAGAAATCCACCGACAATATGATACATTGTAAACCACACAGTTCCTGCAAAATCCGGTTCATGCCATATAGTAAATAATCTGCCAAGCACCTGTACCGGTGTCACTAATAATATCGGTGAATCAATCTTTAGCGCAGCTATTTCCCATAAAATAAGTGCCAGCATAACTGCCAGCACTTTATATATTACATTCAATATCTTCTTATTAATATTCATAATAGAAATCATCTTTCGGCATACTGCCACCTACCGACTTAGGATTCTGGTCATATAACACCTGTAAGAACCCTTCAAGTGCACTTCTCATGTTATTATTAATATAGCATACAATATGGCACTTAGGAAGAGCCTTCTTAGCTATTGCTTCTGATGCAACAATTCCATACTCAGCAATAAGCTGTGCTGTCTCATCAATATTGCTTGAAGTATATACAACACTTTCGTTATATTCATCAATGAACTTCTTAAGCTGTTCTGGATATTTTTCAGCAAATTCTTTTCTTACAACAATTACACCTGTAACAATCTTAGAATTATTATTAATCTTCTCCCATGCTTCATTAAGATCCATAACAACTCTTAAACCACTAATCTGGGCACTTGCTGCTGTAACAAAAGGCTGTGGAAGAACAGCAATTGCACCATCTTCTGACTTTAACTTAGAAAGTGCTTCTGTTGTATCTGAACACCACACAATATCAACATCTTTGTCGGCATCAAGTCCGTTACCTGAAAGAATATATCTTATGGTATATTCCGGCACTGCACCCATTCCTGTAGCATATATAGTCTTACCCTTAAGGTCGCTGATACTGTTGACAGTGTTGCCTCTTTCTACAAGATTAAGAACACCAAGTGTATTAACAGCAACAACCTGGACCTTGCCTTCCGTCTTATTATATATATTAGCTGCAAGATTAGATGGTACAGCTGCTATATCAATCTCCCCGGTTGCAAGCGGCGTTACAAATGCAGATGCATCAGTAGCAAAATCTTCAAATGCATATGTGTTCTTAGTATTTCCATTCTCTGAATCTTTGCGTAGCTTAACCATCCCCATCGCTGTAGGTCTGCCATAGCTCCGATTCTTATTGTTGTTGTCTCTTCTGTCTGACTCTCACCTTCATTATTGACTGATTTTCCTGCACATGCCGCAAATGAAAATACCATAATAACCGAAAGCATAACTGCTAGTAATTTCTTCAACTTATTATTCTCCTGATATATTTAATTAGTATTCCATGAACTCCTGTATATCCCTTAATACATCCTCTATCTCGCCTTCTCCGTCATTAATTGTAAGCTGCAATGGTTTACTGATATCCAGACTGAATAAACCAACTAAGGATTTGCCATCAACACAGCTATACCCCGACTCCACATCAAATCCACATGAGTACTTACTAATTGTACTTACAAACCTTTGAACCTTCTCCACAGAATCCAAAGAATCGTCACTGTCAGCATATTATTTCCTCCGCTTCCTCATATTGTAATTCCCATATCAGAGACTAATATACACCATAAAACTTATAAAACAACCATTAACTAAGACTAAAATATGGCACGGATGCCACAGAAAACGCATATCTCAGCCGTTTTCATATCATCCATGCCATATTCTGATAATCATAAATTAGAGATTAGTATATCCCATAAGGTAGTAATCAACTGCTCTTGCACAGTCTCTTCCCTGTCTTATAGCTTTCACAACGAGCGACTGTCCTGTATGCATATCTCCTGCTGTAAATACTCCCGGTACACTTGTTTCAAATCCGTCTGCTGCTGTCTTTACATTAGTTCTTTCTGTAAGCTCAACGCCAAATGCATCTGTAACATATTTCTGTGAGCCCAGAAACCTGCTGCTATCAGTACAAGCTCACATGGAAGCTCTGCTTCTGTTCCCTCCACAGGGACCATCATTCTTCTTCCTGTCTTTTCATCAGTCTTAGACTCAAGCTTTACTGTAACAACACTTGTAAGATTACCCTTCTTATCCTTCTTGAATTCCTTAACTGTAGTTGTATATATTCTTGGATCATGTCCGAATACTGCAATTGCTTCTTCCTGACCGTAATCTGTCTTGCAGACTAAAGGCCACTGTGGCCAAGGATTGTTCTCCGCACGCTCATCTGGTGCTTTTGGCATCATCTCAAGCTGTGTTACCGACTTACAGCCATGTCTTATACATGTTCCGACACAGTCATTACCTGTATCACCACCACCGATAACGATAACATTTTTATCCTTTGCAGAAATGTATCTGCCATCCTTAAGTCCTGAATCAAGAAGACTCTTTGTAGTTGCTGTAAGGAAATCTACTGCAAAGTATATCCCATTGGCATCTCTTCCAGGAGCATTGATATCTCTTGGATTAGCAGCCCCACACGCAAGTACTACAGCATCATAATCTGCCATAAGCTTCTTAGCCTTAATGTTCTCACCAACATTTGCATTAGTTACGAACTCAATGCCTTCTTCCTTCATAATATCAAGCTTTCTGTCAATTATATGCTTTTCAAGCTTCATATTAGGAATGCCATATCTTAAAAGTCCACCGATACGGTCAGCTCTTTCATATACAGTAACACTGTGTCCTCTCTGATTTAACTGGTCTGCTACAGCAAGTCCGGCAGGACCTGAACCCACTACAGCAATTCTTTTCTTAGTTCTTACCTTAGGAGGATTTGCTTTCGCATAACCTTTGGCATACGCATGTTCAATGATTGCCATTTCATTCTCTTTAGTACATACTGCCTTGCCATTAAGTCCGCATGTACATGCCTTTTCACAGAGTGCAGGACACACACGGCTTGTAAATTCAGGGAAGTTACTTGTCTTATGTAACCTGTGATATGCCTGTTCCCAGTTTCCTGTGTAAAGAAGATCATTCCATTCCGGAATAAGATTATTAAGAGGACATCCGCTAGTCATTCCCTTTATTGTCATACCAGACTGGCAGAATGGCGCCACAGTCCATGCAGCGTGAACTCTGCTTTCTCTGCTCATCTTCTGACAGAGGTGTATGAAATTCATTAAAATTCTTTATTCTTTCCTTAGGTGAAACCGCTGTGGCTTCAACTCTTTCATAGTCTAAAAATCCTGTTGGCTTTCCCATGGTTAGCTCCTTTCATGTATGTTATAAACCTGCACTGTCCCTACGGGTGCACTTCAAAAGCTTCGCTTTTGTCAGTCGCGACTTGCGTCGCCTGTAAAGATACAGAACAAGTACAGCTGCAGGTAAACCTGCACTGTCCTTTTTCTACATCTTGCGCACCCTACTTGGTAGCCGCATAGAATGCTTCTATCTGAGCCTGTTCGCTGCTAAGTCCTTTTTCTTCCATCTGTACTATCATGTTAAGCATCTTCTTATAATCATGTGGCATGATTTTCTTGAATTTAGGAAGATATTCTCCGAAGTTGTCAAGTATTTCCTTGCCCTTCTTAGAATTAGTATAAGCAACATGTTCTGTTATAAGCTGCTTTAACTCAAGGACATCATATTTATTAGAAACTGCTTCCATTGAAACGAGCTGCTTATTAACTCTCTTGTAAAGGCTTGTGTCTTCATCAAGAACATAAGCAATTCCACCGCTCATACCAGCAGCAAAGTTCTTGCCAGTCTTGCCTAATACCACTACTGTACCACCTGTCATATATTCACAGCCATGGTCACCAGTTCCCTCAACAACTGCTGTTGCACCTGAATTTCTTACACAGAATCTTTCTCCGGCAACACCATTGATAAACGCCTTACCACTTGTAGCACCATATAATGCAACATTACCGATGATGATATTCTCGTCTTCCTTATAAGTACTTCCTGTTGGTGGATATACAATAAGCTTTCCACCTGAAAGTCCCTTTCCAAAGTAATCGTTACTATCACCTACAAGTTCAAGTGTAAGTCCCTTAGGAATAAATGCACCAAAGCTCTGTCCGCCTGCGCCATTACATTTTACTGTATATGTATCATCATCAAGCTTATCATCAAATCTTCTTGTAATCTCAGCGCCAAGAAGTGTTCCTAATGTACGGTCTGTATTGGCAACATCGATTTCAAGACTTCTCTTGCTTCCTGTCTCCATGGCAGATTCGAACTTCTTAAGTAAAATCTTTTCATCAACTGTCTTCTCAAGTTCGAAATCAAATACATTTTTCTTATCATAATGTATCTTTGTCTGCTTAACATATGGATTATCAAGAATCTGTGATAAATCAATCTCTGCTGAACGTCCGCTCTTGGCAACATTCTTCTGCTCAAGCAGATCTGTTCTTCCTACCAGCTCATCAAGTGTCTTAATTCCTAAGTCAGCCATTATCTCTCGGAGTTCCTGTGCAATGAATCTCATGAAATTAACAACATATTCAGGCTTACCTGTAAATCTCTTACGAAGCTCAGGATTCTGTGTTGCAACACCAACAGGGCATGTATCAAGGTTACATACTCTCATCATTACGCATCCCATAGTTACAAGTGGAGCTGTTGCAAATCCGAATTCCTCTGCACCAAGCATTGCTGCGATAGCAACGTCTCTTCCGCTCATTAACTTACCATCTGTCTCAATAATAACCTTATTACGCAGTCCGTTCATTGTAAGTGTCTGATGAGCCTCTGCAAGACCTAATTCCCAAGGAAGTCCGGCATTATGTATAGAGCTTCTTGGAGCTGCACCAGTACCTCCGTCATAACCAGAAATAAGAATTACCTGTGCGCCCGCCTTGGCAACACCTGATGCAACTGTACCAACACCAGCTTCTGAAACAAGCTTGACTGATATTCTTGCATTCTTGTTAGCATTCTTAAGGTCGTATATAAGCTGTGCCAGATCCTCAATTGAATATATATCATGATGTGGTGGTGGTGAAATAAGCGCAACACCCGGAGTTGAAAGACGAGTCTTTGCAATCCAAGGATACACCTTCTTTCCTGGAAGATGTCCACCTTCACCCGGCTTAGCGCCCTGTGCCATCTTAATCTGAATCTCCTGTGCGCTTACAAGGTATCTTGAAGTAACGCCGAATCTTCCTGATGCAACCTGCTTGATTGCAGAGCATCTATTAAGACCATCCGGACCAACCTTTAATCTGTCAATGTCCTCTCCACCTTCACCTGAGTTAGACTTACCATGAAGCATGTTCATGGCAATAGCCATAGTTTCATGTGCCTCTCTTGATATTGAACCATATGACATAGCACCAGTCTTGAATCTTCTTACGATAGAATCAACACTTTCAACCTCATCAATGCTGATTCCCTTCTTAGGAAACTTAATGTTCATAAGACCTCTTAAGTTCTTAACGCCCTCTTCCTTATTAACAAGAGCTGTATATTCCTTAAATGTCTTGTAATCTCCTGTTCTTGTAGCAAGCTGTAACAAATGTATTGTCTGTGGGTTATACAGATGTTCTTCCTTGCCGCTTCTCATCTTATGAGCGCCTGAGCTGTCAAGAGTAGTATCTGTAGAAAGTCCAAGTGGATCAAATGCCTTAGAGTGAAGTGTCTCAACATCTTCCTGAATATCCTTTAGTGACACACCTTCAATTCTTGAAACTGTACCCTTAAAGTATTTATCTATAACATCTGAATTAATTCCAATTGCCTCAAATATCTTAGCACCCTGATATGACTGGATTGTTGAAATACCCATCTTGGCAGCAATCTTAACAATACCTGTGATAATTGCTTTATTGTAATCATCAACTGCTGCATAATAATCCTTGTCAAGCATATTAAGGTCGATAAGCTCCTGAATGCTCTCCTGTGCAAGATATGGGTTAATTGCAGAAGCACCATATCCAAGAAGAGTTGCAAAATGATGGACATCTCTTGGCTCACCACTCTCTAAGATTACAGCCATGCTTGTTCTCTTCTTAGTCTGTACAAGATACTGCTGTAATGCAGCAACCGCAAGTAATGAAGGAATAGCAACATGGTTCTCATCAACACCTCTGTCTGAAAGAATAATAATATTAGCACCTTCTCTGTGTGCTCTGTCAACCTCAACAAATAAGTGATCGATAGCTCTTTCAAGTGAAGTGTTCTTATAATATATAATAGGAATAGTTTCTACCTTAAATCCTTCAACATTCATATTCTTAATCTTAAGAAGGTCTGTGTTAGTAAGGATTGGATCATTAATTCTTAACTGTTTGCAGTTCTCAGCCTTTTCCTCAAGAATATTACCCTCTGTTCCAAGATAAACAGTTGTTGATGTAACAACCTTCTCTCTTATTGAATCAATTGGCGGATTAGTAACCTGTGCAAATAACTGTTTGAAATAATTAAACAGTGGCTGATGCTTGTTAGAAAGTACTGCAAGTGGTGTATCAATACCCATGGCACCTGTCTGCTCTGTTCCATTAAGCGCCATAGGAAGTATTGAAGTCTTAAAATCCTCGTATGTATAGCCAAATGCTTTCTGGAGTCTTGCTCTTTCTTCCTTAGTATGAACAGGGACTTTCTTGTTAGGAATCTTTAAATCCTTAAGCTGGATAAGATTACTGTCAAGCCACTCACCATAAGGGTTCTTAGTTGCATACTCTTCCTTAAGCTTATCGTCTTCTATGAGTTCGCCCTTAACTGTATCTATAAGAAGCATTTTTAGGTCTTAATCTGTCCTTTAACTTGATTCTGCTCTCTGGGATTGGGAGTGCACCAACCTCTGAAGAAAGAATAAGATAACCATCGTTTGTGATATAATATCTTGAAGGACGAAGACCGTTACGGTCAAGCACTGCTCCAAAGTAGTCTCCATCTGTAAATGCGATAGAAGCCGGACATCCCAAGGCTCCATCATTGTTGCATAATACTGGTAGAAGTCCTTCTTCTCCTGTGCCATTGCACCATTATTAATCCATGGCTCTGGAATTGTAATCATAACAGCAAGTGGAAGCGGCATGCCATTCATAACAAAGAACTCAAGTGTGTTATCTAACATTGCTGAATCTGAACCATTAGTATTAACAACCGGAGTAATCTTTGACATCTCATCTTCAAGATATGGAGATGTCATTGTCTCTTCTCTTGCTAACATTCTGTCGGCATTACCCTTGATAGTATTAATCTCACCATTATGTACCATGAATCTGTTAGGATGAGCTCTCTCCCAGCTTGGGTTAGTGTTAGTTGAGAATCTTGAATGAACAAGTGCAATAGCTGACTCATAATCAGGATTTTCAAGGTCGCCAAAGAACTGACGAAGCTGTCCTACAAGGAACATACCTTTGTATACAATCGTTCTGCTTGATAATGAACATACGTAAGTTGTATCTTCTGCTGTCTGCTCAAATACTCGTCTTGCAACATAAAGTCTTCTGTCGAATTCAATTCCTTTAGCTGCATTGGCAGGTCTTTTTACAAATCCCTGCATGATATATGGCATACAGTCAACTGCCTTTTTACCAAGGACATTAGGAAATGTTGGAACATCTCTCCAACCTAAGAACTCAAGTCCTTCCTTCTCAACAATGATTTCGAACATCTTCTTGGCTCTGTTTCTTGCCAGTTCATCCTGTGGAAAGAAAAACATTCCAACGCCATAATCACGCTCATCTCCAAGCTCAATTCCTAATGGCTTTACAGCTTTCTTAAAGAATTTGTGTGATATCTGAAGAAGGATACCAACACCATCACCAGTCTTTCCTTCTGCATCTTTACCAGCTCTATGCTCAAGATTTTCTACAATGCTTAAAGCATCAGATACTGTCTGATGTGTCTTAATTCCATTAATACTTACAATAGCTCCGATACCACAGGCATCATGCTCAAGTTCAGATCTGTAAAGACCAGGCTGTTTGATTTCATTTTCCATAAGTCTAATCATCCTTTCGTATATTCTAAAGCTTTGCTTGCACATAATATACTCCTGTTTTATGGGTTTTGTAAATATTTTTTCGCTCTAATTGTCTGATAATATAACTATTACTATTGTTTATTATAATTATCAGACAATTACACAATTTGTCACAGTATTATCTCTTAAAATGTAATATTATCTTTATTTATCATTATATGTTTCACACTTAATCCCTGCCTGTTTTTAAGCATAGAAGTTGAATTGTATCTAAATTGTGTCTGATTTTTACCTATCTGTATAAAATTAGTAAAAAAATAAAGTGACAAAACCCTACATATTAATTTACAAGGTTTTATCACTTTATATTATTAATGATTATCAATTAGTTATTAACAGGTACTCCTCCTATCAGGAAATCAACTGCTTTCTCCTTAACAGAAAACTGTATTTCTGTATGTTCTCCACCATATTCACCATCAAGTGTCCATGATACAGGCTGTGGTGATTCAAACCTTACAAACTTGGTCTTCCATGTACATACCCAGTCACATTTGCTAAGATCTTTAGTTATAAAAGCATTAATAAGCGATTGGACTGCTATAGGATTGTTAAGTTCTCTTATCAGGGTAACTTCAAATAATCCATCCTGCAGATTAACATCATTGCCGGTAAGATTCTTTATTCCACCAACTGAATCTGTATTGCTTATCATTCCATATACAAAATTGCCCTCAACATTCATCTCCTCAGAATATACACGCATATACTGTGATTTAATAGTTGATAAGCTTCTGACTGCTTCAATTACATAAGCCTGATGTCCAAGTATATTCTTAAGATTCTGTGGAGTTCCATAAGAAACCCTTGTAAACGCCCCAAATGCAGCAACATAATTAAATGAGCGTTCTCCATTTACAATTCCTACATCACAAGGAAAACGTTTACCCTTTGCTATATTAACAGCGGCCTTCGTCATATTTCTTGGAATTCCCAGACTCGCAGCAAAATCATTCGTTGTTCCACTAGGAATATACCCTATCGGCGGCTTCTCTCCTTTATACTTAAGAACAGCCGCAACCGTTTCATTAAGAGTACCATCTCCACCACTACATGTTATGACATCATACCTGCCTTCATTATCTAAAATGTGCTGATAGCCATCAAGCGGTGCCTTAGTCGGATATACAGTAATCTCATATCCAGCCTTAGAAAACACCTGTATTATCTTCATCAGCTGGTTCTTAATCTGAGCTTTTCCTGAGTTTGGATTAAAAACAAACAGCATCTTCATCATAATCACCTGTCCCATTTATCACATAATGCATTAATCTGATCTGTAAACTTAGCCAGATCTTTATTCGTACCACCCTCATTGTGTGTAATAACTGTCATGAGGCGCTTTCCAGCAGCAACAAGTCTGTCAAATACAGTTTTACCACGCTGTGTACTCGTCGTTCTTCTAGTCTTTCTTTCCTTAACACCTTCAGAGATAACTCTGTCTGCAATAAGGTCATAACTTCCGCCTGTATATGGTGCCATGGCATCATAACCATATTCTTCTTTAAGGCATTCCGTAAACTCGTCACACACACTGTCTTCGCCATGCACAACAAACACCTTTTTAGGCTTTGTGTCAAATGCATTAATCCAACAAAGAAGCCCATCTTTATCAGCATGACCACTTGAACCCTTAAGCTGTACAATCTCTGCCTTTATCTGTATCGGTTCGCCAAAAAGTTTAATCTCCTCTGCACCATCAACTATTATACGGCCTGTTGTTCCAACAGCCTGATAACCGACAAATACAATTGTACACTCTGGTCTCCACAAATTATGCTTCAGGTGATGTCTTATTCTTCCCGCTTCACACATACCTGATGAAGAAATAATAACCTTAGGATTAGGATCAAAGTTAATCTGCTTTGATTCATCACCCGTAGTTGCATACTTAAGTCCTGGAAATGAAAGCGGATTAATCCCTTTCTTACAAGCTCAACTGCTTCATCATCAAAGCAGCTGTCAACATTCTTGATAAATATGTTAGTTGCCTCTATTGCAAGCGGACTATCCATATACACATCAAAATCCCTGCCTACAAGATTATCTTCTTTAATCTTTCTTATAACGTAAAGAAGCTCCTGCGTTCTTCCAACAGCGAATGAAGGAATAACAACATTACCTCCTCTTTCAAATGTTCTCTTGAATATATTCGTTAAATCTTCAACATAGTTAGGAGTTCCACCGTGGCTTCTGTTACCATAGGTTGATTCCATGACTACATAATCAGCGTCTGTAACATGCTTCGGGTCTTTAATTATAGGCTTGTTGATATTACCAATATCACCTGAGAACACAATCTTCTCTGTTACATCACCATTCTCAGTCTTTTCTGTAGCCCATACCTCAATACTTGCTGAACCAAGCAGATGTCCTACATCTGTGAATCTTATCTTAATTCCGTCAGCAATATTGTATATCTTATCATACTCACAGCCAACAAACTGCTTGCAGACATTAACGGCTGCATCCATATCATACAATGGAACGAATTCCTTAAGCTTTCCACCTGATCTTGCAGCCTTTCTGTTTCTCCATTCAGCTTCAAACATCTGGATATGTGCGCTGTCTCTTAACATTATCTCACATAACTGTGCTGTAGCCGATGTTGAATACACCTGCCCCCTGAATCCATTCACATACATAAGTGGAATAAGACCTGAATGGTCAATGTGTGCGTGTGTCAGCAATATGCAATCCACATCAGATGCCACAACCGGAAGCTCCTGATTCTCATATACATCATTACCCTGTTCCATACCGCAGTCTACAAGAATATTAAGACCTGCCGCCTGTAAGAAATGACAGCTTCCTGTTACCTCATGATCCGCGCCTAAAAATGTTAGTTTCATAATATGCCTCATTTCCGCGTCAACGCTATTTTTTCACGATATTTCTGATGTAATTGTAACATTTTCCTATGTAAAATTAAATACAATCATATATAAAAATTGTATTAATTCTCTGTATATTCTATATCCGTAAATGTAACATCCGCATTTCTCGAAATGAAGAATCCTGCGTATACATGCTTAGGGTCTACGGCTGTCAGCTTAAAATCAAATCCGCCTGTTAAGAACTCTCCATCGCCTAATTTTACTGCATAGCCGTCCGGATTAGACTTTATACATACTTCTACGGTATCACCCGGCTTAAGCTCTCTTCCTGTCACGCTTCCCTGCATAAGCTCGCTGTTCTTTCTTGCAAAACAACTCCATGCCTGGTCTTTATAAGTAAGGTTAAGCGGTGCTGCCGCTACATAATCGCCAAGTACATCGGGCATTTTCTTATCAATATACATGTCATCTCTTACCATAAGCCCAAATGACACCTGATTGTTATAGAAATAATCATTAATTGTCATCTTAGCCTTAAGGGTAAAGTTCACATTTACAGGAATTTTCTTATAATACATTGCAATTCCGTCTGTAACAGTAGATATCTTGCCATCATTATTCTTAACCGCGATGTGTATTCCCCCTGGAACTTCTTCAAGTATATAATTATCAGATTCCGTTGGCAGAGTTGTAACATCACCGAATACTGTGCCTTTGAATCCATATGCATCTTTAAAGTTCTTGCTGTCAGCAAGCTCATCGCTGAACACTACCGGCTTGTATGAAGCATTTTTTTCAAGATATCTGTTCTTGTCTGGAAGCGGTTCATCTGCCCTTATATTAACTATATTCTCTGAAAGTCCTGATATTCCAGCCTTTTCAAGCTCCTGCATAACAAGGAAAGCATTAACCCTGCCGCCCCATATATTAGTGTGTGTATTGTCAACACTTACTTCTTTATTAGATGGCCATGCGTGAAGATAAATTGTCTCTTCTGGTCCTAACTCATCATATAAAGCCTTTGTCTTTTCAGTCATATCAACACAGACGATTCCAAGGTCTCTTGCAAGGTCACGGACTGCCTTTGAATAATCCCCTCCCTTAAACTGCGCTGCGTCATCAGTTATGTGAAGCTCCTGCCTTGTCCACTCTCCTGTTGCAGTTCTTCTTACAATAGGCGTACACAGTATTGGTGTACATGAAACATCAAGTGCCGGCTTTATATAATTATCATATAATGATGCTGCAAATGTGCCTTTCTTATCCCTGCCGCCTATCGGGCTTGTATATCTTCCTGTCTCAGTTTTCTCATCATTATGTCCAAATCCGATTATAAGAAAATCTCCTGCTTTCATGCCTGCAAGAAGCTCCTTATAATTCTCTTCCTTAGTAAAGCTTAAGCTGCTTCTTCCTGAAAGTGCAAGATTATTAACCTGCACATTGCTGTTAAGATAACAGCCAAGCTTGGTTCCGTATCCATATCTTGGATAATAGTATTTGTCATCAAAAGAACTTAATGTTGAATCACCAACAACCCATAATGTACTCATCGTATGTCACCTCGTTTTAAATATATGTGTTATCATCAATATGTTTTATTAAGGTAGTTTTCGCGGAGGTGTTCTTCCATCGCAGCTATCTCTTTCTCGAACTCTCTGGCAGATATAAGCAGGCATCCCTGTCCTCTTATAATTACCTGTTCTACGCCATCTGATGTTGCCACCGTTACATTATATTTCTTTCCATTCTCATGTGCAAATTTTTCTATATAATGGTCAGCAGTTTCCGCTGTCTTCGTAAATACAACATGAATATTATGAAAATCTATAAACTCCTCATCATGTCCCGGAACTCTGTATGCGTCAAATACCGCAATCAGTTCACAACCCTTCATTGCCTGATAATTACACAATATATCAAGCAGCCTGCCTCTTGCACTGTCAAGATTGACCTGTGCAAGCTCTGAAAGTTCTTTAAATGCATGTATTATATTATATCCATCAACAAGAAGGAACTTTTCTTAGCCGGATTATATTCAGGTGCTTTAGGATGATTCTTAACATTTGCATTACCGCCTGTAACATATCTTCCAACTGCTGTGTCAGCTTTTCTTTTCGATAACTTTCTTCTTTCATTATCGCCTCTGCTGTTAGAAAAATATGTTTCGTTCAAGATTCTGTCTACCTCGTCTGTTCCAATCCACTCGTCAGACACTGTTCTTGAAGCCTGCTTTGCCGTAAGCTTGACCTCCCTGTCAGACTGTCCACCGGCAACCCCGGAATCCGTCACGGCTATCTCGACATGTGCATGCTCTCTTACTTCATTCCACGGCACAACATATCCCGAACCGCCTGCACAGAATACTGAATCTACCGGGTTTCTTGTATCACGCTCAGGCTCATAGCCGAATTTTTCAATAACCTCTTCTGTATTATGGCATGGTCTGTAACCTGCCATCTTAAGTCAAGCCTGCCTGTTCCTTTGTATAGGCATTGACCTCTGCCTGATAGTTGCCAATCACTGAAACCGGTTCACCTGTGATAACAACATTATCACCATCAGCCTCCTGCATGTTAAATGCTGCACCCATTCTCTCGAAGTCGGTCATTGCCCTGCCGACATAATCTCTCTTTACCTCAAGTGAAAATGCGTAGAATGGCTCTAACAATACTGATTCTGCCTGCATAAGCCCCTGCCTTACAGCTCTGTAGGTTGCCTGCCTGAAATCTCCGCCTTCCGTATGCTTTGGATGCGCCCTTCCTGCAACCAGCGTAATCTTCATGTCCGTGAGTTCAGAACCTGTAAGCACTCCTCTATGCATTTTTTCACACAAATGTGTATACACAAGCCTCTGCCAGTTCTTATCAAGTATATCCTCACTGCAATGACATTCGTATCTCATGCCGCTTCCCGGCTCACCCGGTTCAAGCAGCAGATGAACCTCCGCATAATGTCTTAAAGGCTCGAAATGTCCGATTCCATACGCCTTATTCTTAATTGTCTCTTTATATACAATGCTTCCTTCACCAAATGTTACATCTACACCAAATCTTGTCTTAATAATATTGGTCAGCACCTCAATAAGCACCGGTCCCATTACGCTTACATGTATTTCTTTGAAGTTCTCGTCCCATTCAACATGAAGCTCAGGTTCTTCCTCCTCTAGTGTACGAAGCTTTGAAAGAAGTGCCACCGGATCTGTCCCTGCCGGAAGATTAAGCTTGTAATTAAGTACCGGCTCAAGCACAGGTATATTATCCTCTCCGCCTGCTCCGATAAACTGACCTGCCTTAGTCTCTGAAAGTCCTGTCACAGCACATACAGTTCCTGCAACTGCTTCATTAATGCTTGTAAACTTATCTCCTGCATAGACTCTTATCTGGTTGACCTTCTCATTGCCAATAAGCATTTTTGATTTTAAAGAACCACCGCATACTTTAAGATGTGTAAGTCTTTCTCCTCTGTCATCTCTTGTAATCTTATACACCTTTGCCGAGAACTCTTCGCCGTAATCAGGACAGCTTACATATGTATCAATTCCATTTATAAGTTCCTCAACTCCGTTCATTCTGAGTGCCGAACCAAAATATACAGGAAACATTTTTCTTTCCATAATCATGCGGCTCATAAGGGCATCATCAACATGTGCAGATTCAAGAAACTGCTCAAGTGCCTCTTCATGGCACATTGCAACTTCTTCGTAATCTATATTATTAAAATCCACACATGACTCTGACAGCCTGTTCTTTAGCTGCTCCATAATTCTTGCCCTGTTCGTTCCCTGCTGGTCCATCTTATTGACAAATATAAATACCGGAATTCCAAGTCTTTTAAGCAGACTCCACAGCGTCTCGGTATGTCCCTGTACTCCGTCCATTCCGCTTATTACAAGAACCGCTGCGTCAAGCACCCACAACGTTCTCTCAGTCTCTGCCGAGAAATCAACATGTCCCGGTGTATCAAGCAGCGTGTATGAACTTCCGTTATAATTATAAGCCGCCTGCTTTGAGAATATGGTGATTCCTCTTGCTCTCTCCATATCCCCTGTATCAAGAAATGTATCCTGATTATCAACTCGTCCTAATTTTCTTATGCTTCCCGCACTATATAGTATCGCCTCTGACAGCGTCGTCTTTCCTGCATCAACATGTGCCAGCATGCCGATTGTTATCGGATTACTATGTGCCATATCATTTCCTTTCTCCAAGTTTTATTCCATGCCTTCTTTAAGCCATCTCGCAATATTGGTAAAATCAATCTTAAGTTCTCCATTATATATATTCACCGGAACCGGCTTATCAAATCCATATATCACCGGATATACATCACTCTCAAAGAAATACACAAGGACCTTCTCCTGCGCAAAGTCCAGTATCCAGTATTCACGCACTCCAGCCTCCATATACTTGGAAAGCTTCAATGCATAATCCTTCTTCTTGGTAGACGAAGAAACGACCTCCACAACAAAATCCGGTGCACCATATATACCAAATCTCTTAATCTTAGATGTATCGCATACTATTCCTACGTCCGGCTGAACCATAGTCCTCTCATCACAATCAAGCTGTACATCTACAGGTGCTATAAATGGACGACAGTTTCCACCATGTTCCATAATATAATTAGCAATCTGCCTGTGAATCTCTCCACAAATTGACTGATGTCCGAAAGTCGGCGAAGCCATATCATAAAAGTATCCGTCAATCAGCTCCACTCTCTGTTCATCAGGCAGTGCCCTGTAATCATCAATAGTGTATTCACCATTCTTTCTTGCCTTATATAATCCACCTGGCTCCCTTACTTCTAACTGTTTATTAAAAACCTGTTCCAGTGCTGTAAGAGTATCATATCGCGGACTCTCTGTTTCCCCAGAAAAAATCTTCTGCACTGTTCCCAGAGGCACCCCAGACAATTCAGCTATCTTGGCATATGAATATCCTTTTTCCTTCTTCTTCTCTTTCATCTCATTAATTGTCATATAACCCTCTCCAATCAAAACATAAGTATCCGTACATGATTAAATATAATTTCTATACTCATTATAATAGTTGTATATTCATTAGTCAACCAAAATATAGTAAATAAATATCCGTTTTATAACCGTTTCGTTTCCAAACTCACTGGTTGTAACTTAAATGATGATAAATATCGCACTTGAGCTTAGCTCACTCACCACATGATTATTCAACAACCTACTAGATTGCCTTATCATCATAATTTCGTAGGTCATTTTTGCACTAAAAAGAGTTTTATATTCTAAAAACATACTAAATGACTCAGGTTTCATTAAATAGTAGGTTATTTCTTGGATTTTTCGTTGCGAATTGCTTGAAAAAGAAAAAACACCTACTAATCATGCATAAAATGCAGTTATAGTAGGTGTTGGTATAGAAATTAAGGGTTATTCAACACGCCCATAAGGCTTGCAAGATTAACATCTACAATAGTAACCTGAAATTATATACTCTGATGGTTTAAATGTTTTATGCCTTTTTAAAAGAATACCTTAGGCAGCATTTTATTAGGTCCAGAAGCAGATTGTATACCATTTTCTTATAATCAGCATCACTCTTTCTCTCCCCACTGCCCTGAATTATCTTTTATCAGGCTTATTTTTGCGTTAAAACTGCAAGAAAATACTTGTCATCTACAAAGTAGAAATTATTTAAGGTTATTCAAACATGTTCTCTTATGCTGTTCTCTTTTAAATCTACAAAGTAGAAATTATTTAAGGTTATTCAAACTCAGGCTTTAGCTATGCGTACTAACGAATCTACAAAGTAGAAATTATTTAAGGTTATTCAAACTATGGAATACACCACATTAGAGCAAGTATCTACAAAGTAGAAATTATTTAAGGTTATTCAAACTCTTAATTCGTCAAATTAAACAAATTATTAAGCATATAACCTTATAAAACAATTTATTTGTGTATTTTTTCATATTTTATTGAATAACCTCTAAATAATACTTTATCAAAGCCCATGTTTGCATTATGTAATAATAATAAAATCTTTTCATCATTTTTTGCATATCCAAACCTTAGTACTTCACAACTTGAAGATAATTTAAAGATCATAACACTGTCTTCCTGACTAAATCTCTTCTCATACTTATTCTTCAAATCACTGATTATATTATCTAATATTCTAGTGCTATTGTCAATTTCAAAAACCGAATACTGTATCCTGTGACCGAATTTAGACAAATATTTTGCAAAATTTGTTCTTAATTTATCATCCGAAATATCGTAACTTACTATTATCATTTTCACCTCTAATGAATTATAAACACAGGTATCTCACTTACACTTTTTCTTTTCATAAAAAATCTATAATATTGTTGAATGTATAAAATATATCATCTTTATATTCCAATATTGCATTCATTAAGAACTGTATATATTGCGGATTAGACTTATATTTTAAGCACCATCTATTATTAATAACTTCGAAATCATTTTCTTTTACATTGTCCAAGATTTATTGATTTTCTTACCTGATAATCAACAACCGGTCTTATTGGTTCCATCAAGTCACACACCAATGATTTTCTCATGTAAAAGCATTTATGAAATACCCCGTAATATGTGTCAAATCCATAAACCTGCAATATGGCATCCACAATATTAAACAGCATGGTATATCCAATATCTAATGTTACATTTACATAATCATTTTAATTCTTGGTTTTCTTCCTTTCCAATCAACATTATCAAATACTCTGGAAAAATACACTCTTGCAGCATTGCCTTCTATTCCCATTACCTCTAAATATTCCAATTGCTGTTCTAATTGAACTACCATTTTATCTAATAATTCAATGCCTTCTTTCATTATTTGATTCTTTCCTCTAATATTTTTAATATTTGAGATTGATTCTTGATTTTATTCTGTTCTATTTTCCTGCCTATATCATTTTCTGTATATTCATACTGGTGCTTTCTTAACAAGGTATTTCCTTCCATCCTCGCTCCCAATATTTCATACACCTTAAATGTAGTAGTCATTAGGCATATAGAAAAGCCAAACTTTTACTTCTCTGTATTAAACCACTTGTTATTGAGATATTACCAACTACACATATCATAAACAATCTGTAGCATGTTGATTGATATTTTATTCCTCCTTCTTTATTTTTCACTATTATGTTATCATTTAAAAATGATAATTTGTCACCTTCATTTGTAAATAAAAACTATCTGCTTCTTTTAAAATCATTTGCATTTAACATATCAATCCCCCATATTTAAAGACCTGTCATATGCATCTTCATAAATACATTTCTTACATTTTTCAATATTTGACTGATAAAACTCATTCAAATCAAAAGACCTCATTGTATCAATCAATTCTTCAAATCGATTTTTCATCAATAAATCTTCATCTGGCAAATTAATCTTATATTTCTTATTATCATCTAAACTTCTTATCTCTAATTTTTGAACAGCATACCCCATTTCTGTCAATGCATAATACTGTGCATATAATTGAAAAACATATCCATCGTATATCTTACTAATATGTTTTTCCTCTCAATAAGCAATTGCTTTTCCATATCGTATATATCAATTTTGCCTGATAACTTATATTTATCCGAATAACGTCCAACGCAGTTATTATACTTTTCTTAGTAGAATAACTGCTATTATCTACACTTTCATGTGCCTTACTTCCGTTAATCTGATATGAAGACTGATATGTAAGATTGTCCTGACTTCCATATAACTTATGAAAATATATAGAAGCCGGACAAAATATAAAATCATTTAAGTTAGAAATAATTATGATATCATCCATTATTCATACCTTTTATTCTGTATAAAATCCAACCATTCAGCATGAGGTAATTTCAGGCAGTTCCTGTCAAAACCATCTTCTGTCCACTCAGACTTTATCTTTAACACCTCATATAATCCCTTAAGTGCTATACAATATGCACCATTTGCATCTGCATCTTTTGGCATCTTGCATTCTTTATCATCTGATTCTTTATAATTATCTGAGTCAAAAAATTCTCCTTCATCATTGATTACAGGTGATATTATTTTATCGTAACTTATTCCCTTCTCCTGTTCCTCAGCTTCAGTATAACTATTTCTCATCTGAACTGTAAGTTTATATAAAGATAACAGTTGTGCAAAGAATTCAGAATTTTTATCTTCATCCATCTTCTCCATATCTATCCTTACATCATGTCCATCAGCATAATTAATTTCATTATCTTTTAATAATAATTTTATTGTTTCTGTAAGATTTATCGATTTTGTTTTGCCTGTTCTCCTTGCATTGTTGAATTCACTCTGCAGTCTCTCACCATTGGTATATACTGTCCATTGTGTCTTACCCATGGTAATGTTGTAGGTATCAAAATTATTATAATCAAATCCAAAACTGAACATGTCTTTTTCGGCACAATATCTTATTTCATCAAATTGCATAAAGAACTGTTTTCTCGAAGCATTTGTTGAAATGCTCTTAAAATTAAATGCACTGATAAATCCGGTTGACGGATCTATTTTTGATGTAAATGCAGCAGGTACATAAAATATTACACCACATTGTTTCCCAAGATTTTTTATATTATCTGGTACATATGTCAATTGATATCCTTTTAATAGTCCCCCTGGTTCATCTACAGATTTTCCTTTAGAAGCAAAATAATTCAGCTTATTAATAAGCATACTCTCGAACTTCTGGTATACCTGTCGTTCAACTTTAAAACGACCTCGCTTAAATCCATAATTCAAATCTTCCATAGCAATTATTGCATTATACTCAACCATAAGCATTGCTATCTCATGAACTACCCCTGAAATATATCCTTCTTTCAACTCTTTAATATTTCCTATAGATTTCCAGTTCTTTCTCGCATATTCTCTGGTCTTTTCCTTCTCAACCAGCTTCTTCTTATAATCATAATTATTCAATATATTATAACTTTTCTGTTTAACTATATTTCCATGAGAATCTATAACAGAAATATATATAAGATTACGCTCGCCCCTGTCAATTCCAATAACATGTATATCATCATTTTGTGCAATATATTTTACAGCCATATCATTTACATTATTTCGCGCTGTCACTTTATAATTAATAGTAATTGGAGTATGTATAAAATATTTGTCAACTGTGTATCTGTAATCTTTGACTATTTCCTTCTGGGCAGTCCTGACCTCTACTTTATCAAGATATTCCTTTGCAGCTCCTGACAAGTCACTTTCTTTAATATATCCATTATACATTTTATAAATTTCATTATATATATCATCTGGAATCGGTATTCTTACAACATCACCATTATCAAGCTGATTTTTATATGTCTTATTAACCAATACAGAATCCTTTTTATGCTTAACTGGATTTTTTACACTTGCCTTTCTATAAAATAATTCCGCCTGTCCATTTAACTTAATAACAATATTCTTAAGATTTTCTTCACTAAAAATATTCTTGAAATACATAGTGTGAAGATTTTCTTTTCCTGTACTGTTCTCTGCGAAGTCCTTATTATAAATCTGAAATAAATATATCTTGCCTTCCTCATCAAGCTTATTAATATCAGCTTCACTTATATAAGTCCAGTCAATTCTATACCCCTGCATTTCAACTTCACGGTAGAATTCACTTATATCGTTATAACTATCAGTTGCAGAGAATTTAAATTCATATTTTCTCCATTCCGCATGTTTCTCTATGCTGTTCTTAAAATAATCAATTAAATCCCTACAAAAACTGATATCAAAATTCTCACCTGTCTTAATATGTTTGTGTGCATTATAACCGGAAATTATATAATCAGATGGCTTAAATGTTTCTATTCCTTTCTTTGATAAGAACACTTTAGGAAGCATTTTATTCGCCCCCGGCAACAGATTATATACCATCTTCTTATAATCATTATCGTTCTTTTTATCAGAATTTCCCTGTATAATCTTTTTATCGGGTTTATTTTTAGCATTAAAAATTGCCAGATAATACTTATTATCTCTTATTAAAATTATTGCATTATTATCAAACTCTTTACTCTGCGACCATCCATTAGCAAGTGTAGGACTTTGAAAATTAAGTTTTATTTTCTTAGAAGTGTATGGTTTCTGTGTAACGTAATTTCTCACCCTGTTATATAATGGCACTATATTTTCTAATATATTATAGATATCGTCTATATCTGAATAAAACATTTCATCTCTATCCAGTACTTCATCAACAATAAATGCTTTTGCCCAATGATACATGTTCATATACATATCAAGCCTTTTCTTCATTTCATCAGCTTTTTCTTCGCTCTCAATCAGACTTATATGCTCATCGTATTCCAAATGTGCTGTTTCTGTATCAGTTATTATATTACTAATTTCCCTTATATATTGCTTAGCATTAGAATTTTTAAATTCATTTCGTTCTTTTTCATCTATATATTTCTCAACTAAATCATTAACATCATTAATACTCTTATATTTATCTTCTTTTACAGCTTTTTTAACTTTTTCTTCTTTAGACTTACCTTTTGCATGTATATTTTCATCATAAAAATTTTCAACGCAGCCTGTAATTAAATTCCAGTTACCACTCATAAAACATGATAATGTCTCATAAAAATCTTTTGATATATATATTCTTTTCTCATCTAATTCATCATATTTATTAACGATATCTTTCAGTTTTCCAATTATATTGCCTTTTTCTGTTTCATCAATAAACGCATTAACAGCATTATATACGCTCATATCATCTTCAAACATTTTAGGTACTTCAAATGAAGTTGATGTATACGCAAGGATTTGCTTATGCAGCTTACGCATTTTGAATAAATTGTAATTATTCTTTGTCTGCTGGCAATAAAGATTCATATGTGCATTAACCACACCACATATTTCATTGTAAAAGTCTATTCCTGACTGAATTAATACCATGTTATAAAAATCCGGATTAAATATCTGATTCAATTCCCAATCACCCATTTTATCCTGATTATTTTTTTCAATTACTTCTATTTCATCCAATGCCTTTTCTGAGATTTTCTTATATGATGTCATATTAGCAAGAAAAATCAAAGAATTTTCATGCACAATTCTATAAGCTATAGATGTAGAAACAGCCTCTTTAGTAAATACATTTTTTCTCTTTTCAAAAAAATCCGTAAAATATGTGCTAAAACCATTAAACAATGCTAATGTTTCCAGTTTGCCAGCTTTGTCTTTAACATCATATTGATTATAATTTTTAATAAAATCTGGCAGTATCTCTTTCAAAAGCTTTGCGTTAAATATATTTTTGTAATTAGAATCTGATTGCAGATGTGTGCATATCTGTTCTCTCATTTTGCTCTGCTCTTTTTCTAATGCTTTCTTATTATCTTTTGATGGACTTGACTGAACCAAATTCATTAATTCAAAAAGCAGAGTAAAATCTAGATCAGTTACACCTGATAATGATTTATCTATATATTCTCTATAATAATCATCCATTATATTTTTTAACTCTGTGCTTTTCTCTTGTCTTAACTCATCTTCCTGGATAAGTCCATTCTGTATTATATGCTCCTGTGTATGCCCAACAGGTCTTAATTCATTCCTTAGTGTCTTTGCTACTGGTATAACCCCCACAAACTCTCTGTAAACTATGCTACGATTTCCATTCATATAAATATCCTCCTTTACTATGTTCAATTTTTATAAAGTGATGTAATATATACTCGATTATATTTAAAAAAATAACGCTTCCTATGCGTTACCTTTTAACAAATCACTTTAATCTACCTAAAAGTAGAAATTAATTTTATTATATTAACTTCTTATATATCCGTCAATATTATTCTTTAAATATATTTTATAGATTATATTGACATATTCTCTCTGTATTGTTATTATATATTACACATTGGTGCATCATTTTATATTTTAACTATATCTCACATATGAAACATTTAAGAAAGGCGACATATGAATAATAGCAACCGCACTACTCACCAGAAAGATGTCTCCCTTAAGACTTTCTGGCGTGATAATGAACATTTTGCAGATCTTTTCAATGCTACTGTCTTTAATGGTAAACAGGTGCTTAAACCTGACAAACTTACAGAAATGGACACTGATGTCTCTGCTACAATTCATTCCAAAAGTTACAATGAATCTATTACCAGAAACAGAGATGTAGTAAAGAAGATGTCTGATGGCGTTGAGTTCAATATTCTTGGTCTTGAGATTCAAGACAAGACCCATTATGCCATGCCTCTAAGAACTATGACTTATGATGCACTCGGCTACATAAAAGAATATAATGATATCAAAAAACATCATAAGCTGAATAAAGATTCTTTCAGTTCTCATGAAGAATTTCTTTCTGGAATTAACAAGTCTGACCGTTTCCACCCTATAATAACGCTCGTTCTTTACTATGGTGAGTCGTTATGGGATGGTCCTACCTGCCTGTCTGACATGATGATTTCCATGCCTGATAATATCAAGGCTTACTCGACTATAAGTTAAATCTGGTTCAGATACTTGATTCTGATAAATATACATTTTATAATGAAGATGTAAGAGATGTGTTTAATATTATAAGGAACATATATAATGATGATTTCGATTCAATATATCGTGAATATGAATCCCGCAATGTAGATATTGATGTAATGGAACTGATATGTAACATAACCTCAGTTCCAAAGCTTATGGACTTATGTACAGATACTGAACAAGGAGGGACTGTCAATATGTGTGAAGCAATGAAACGATTTCAGGCTGAATGTGAAAGCAAAGGTATGAAAGAAGGTATCGATTCCGAAAAAGTCAACTCTATCATCTCCATGCTAGAATTCGGCATAACCAAAGAACAGATATTAACCAGGTACACTAAAGAGGATTTAGAAAGAGCAGAAGCTGCTATCGCTAATGAGAACTAACACCATACTAATAATATTAAAGCCAGTTAATCTAGCAATTAAGATTAACTGGCTTATTTTATCTGATACCTTTATAGATTTCTGGTCTTCTGTCCCTGAACAGGCCCCAGCTCACGCGAAGGTCGGCATCTGCGTCAAGGTCGGATTCCCCATAGACAATTTCTTCCTTGTCTCTTGATGCCTGTGTCACTATCTCGCCTGTTGCATCTGTTACAAATGAAGAACCATAGAATAAAAGTGATGATTCCTGATAACCATTAGCTTCAGATGGTGTAACCTTCTCCTCACCAATACGGTTGGCAGCTACTACAGGAACTATATTGCACGCTGAATGTCCCTGCATACATCTTCTCCAGTGCGGCATGCTGTCAACCTCAAGAATCGGCTCTGAGCCAATCGCTGTCGGATAGAAAAGGATTTCTGCTCCCTGTACCGCCATTCCTCTGGCTGTCTCTGGAAACCACTGATCCCAGCATATTCCTACTCCAATTCTCGCATATCTTGTATCCCACACCTTAAAACCTGTATCTCCCGGTGTGAAATAGAACTTTTCCTGATAATAATGGTCATCAGGAATATGTGTTTTCTGTATATTCCAAGAACACTTCCATCTGCGTCAATAACTGCAACAGTGTTATAGAACACATTTATATCTCTTTCATAAAACTTATTGGAAGCACAACTTTAAGTTCGGCTGCCAGCTTCTGAAAATGCTTCACAGCCGGATTCTCATCAACAGGTGTTGCAAATGCGTAATAATCATAATTTCTCTCCTGACAGAAATACTGTCTTTCAAAAAGCTCAGGAAGCAGTATTATCTGTGCACCGTTAGCTGCCGCTTCACGAACCATCTTATCAGCCTTTGCAATGTTCTCTTCTACCGACCGTGAACACTGCATCTGTATGCCTGCATACTTTACATTTCTCATATTATCCCTCCATTCTTGCGCTGTTTCTGCATATCACAAGTTTGTGCAAAGCACAAACTTGAGTGTAAATATTGAAGATATTTTACACAGGAATCTGTTGTGTAATACAGTGGATATTACCTCCACCGACTATTATATCTCTTGCATATATCCCGACTATCTTTCTGTCAGGAAATGCTTCTTTAAGCACATTTACAGCAAGGCTGTCCGCCTCGTCATCAAATTGCGGCACTATAACTGAGTCATTGGCAATATAGAAATTAACATAAGACGCAGCAAGACGCTCGCCTGCTTCTCTCATGTCCTCGCCTTCCTCAAATTCAAAGCCATTAAGTTCTTCCTCAGTTATGCACACAGGTTTCTTAGGAATAAGCATTTTTCTTACTTTAATGTGTCTTCCTTTGGCATCAGTTACATTTTCAAGAACAGAAAGACAAGCCTTGCTCATCTCGTACTGCGGGTCATTCTCATCATCCGTCCACGCAAGCACAACTTCTCCTGGTGCTGTGAATGCACACACATTATCCACATGCTCGTTAGTCTCATCGTTGTATATTCCACATGGAAGCCAGATTATCTTGCTTACATTGCAGTACTGTTTTAATTTATTCTCAATCTGTTCCCTGCTAAGCTGTGGATTTCTTCCCTTACTCAACAGACAGCTTTCAGTAACAAGCATTGTTCCTTCGCCATCTGTATGTATTGAACCACCTTCAAGAACAAATGGTGCTGCATTATATCCCTGACAGCCAAGATAAGACATAAACTGTCCGGCTACAAGGTTGTCATTGTCCCAGTCCGCGTACAGTCCGTCATATGTTCCGCCCCACGCATTAAATTCCCAGTTAATTCCACGCAAATCACGCGCTTCATATGGTGTATCCACATTTCCACTTACAACGAATGTAGGACCCGTATCTCTTGCCCATGCATCGTCTGTATCCATGACTACAAGCCTGACCGTTTCCGGGAGCATCTTTGCTGCTTCCTCTTTTCTACCTTCTGATACAATCATGTATACCTGCTCGCTTTCACTGATTACAGACGCTATCTGTGCAAATGCTTTCTTAGCCGCCTTTGCTCCATAAGCCCAGGAACCCGGTCTTTCTGGCCATATCATAATGCAGCCCTGATGTCTTTCAAATTCAGCAGGCATGCGAAAACCATCTGCTGCCGGAGTACTGTTAATATAATCCATATCTATAATCTCCCTTTGAAATCTTCATAGCCAAAATGCTTCCATACCTTACATTCCCCATCACTATCCATAATTACAATATCCGGCAGCGGGATTCCGTTAAATGTATTGTTCTTAACCATTGAATATATAGCCATATCTTCAAATACGAGTCTGTCCCCGACATTGATTTCCCTGCCGAATTGATAATCACCTATGATATCTCCTGCAAGACATGTATAAGATGACAGTCTGTATCTGTATCTTCCATTCTTCGCCGGTTTCCATATACCTTCTTTTACGTCCATATCAAAATCAATCTCTATGTCCTTATCAATTCCATACTCATCTTCCATGTCCGATATTTTCAATCCACCACGAAGAGGTGGTGTGTATGGCATTTCCAGTACATCTGGCATATGACACGCTGCAGATGCATCAAGTATAAGAGTTGTTATTCCATTTTCAACCTTATCAAGCACTGTAGTCACAAGATATCCTGCATTAAGTGCAACAGCTTCCCCCGGTTCAACATACACCTGTACGTCATATTTCCTTCTTACATGACTGATACATTTTTCAAGAGTTTCAATGTCGTAATCTTCACGGGTTATATGATGTCCGCCGCCAAAATTAACCCACTTCATATCTTTCATGAGAAATCCGAATTTCTCTTCAACAGCCTTTAATGTTGCCTCTAAGTCATCTGAATTCTGCTCACATAATGTATGAAAATGTATTCCTTCCATGCCAGATAACACATCCGGTTCTTCCTTAAGAGCGGCTTTCAGATTCTTAAGAGTAACTCCAAGTCTGCTGCCCGGCGCGCATGGGTCATATATTGCATGGTCACCCTGTGTAGAAAACTCTGGATTAACTCGAAGTCCAAAGCTTACTCCAGCCTCAATACATCTGGCTTTATGCTTCTTTAACTGTGAAACTGAATTAAAGACAACATGGTCACATATATTCACAAGCTCATCCATATCCTCATCAGTAAATGCCGGTGCAAATACATGATTTTCTTTTCCCATACACTCAGCACCAAGTCTGGCTTCATATATTCCACTGGCCGTAGTTCCGCTTATATATTTTCCAATCAGCGGATATTCTGCATATGCTGAAAATGCTTTCTGCGCCAGCAGTATGTGGCAGCCGGTATCTTCTTCTACTTTATGAAGTATCTCAAGATTATGAATAAGCATTTTTTCATCTATTACATATGCCGGTGTCTTTAACTCATCAAATCTCATAATTAACCTCTCTTTTTAGTCTACTAAAACAGGATTTTCATCGACAACCCATGGAAGACCGTACTTATTAAGCGCATCCATGTATGGATCCGGATCAAATTCATCTGTTGTGAATACTCCCGGCTTGTTCCAGAGTCCCTTTGCAACAAGCATTGTACCAATCATAGCAGGTACACCTGTTGTGTACGAAATAGCCTGTGAACCTACCTCACGGTAACATTCCTGATGGTCACACACATTGTAAATATATACATTCTTCTCCTTGCCGTCTTTGATACCTGTGAAGATACAGCCGATATTAGTCTTACCTACTGTTCTTGGTCCAAGTGAAGCAGGGTCTGGAAGAAGTGCCTTTAAGAACTGGATTGGAACTATCTCCTGTCCGTTGAATTCAACCGGGTCAGTTCTTAACATTCCGACATTCTCAAGGCATTTCATATGTGTAAGATAGCTCTGTCCAAATGTCATGAAGAAACGTATTCTCTTAACATGCGGAATATTAGCAGCAAGTGCCTCTATTTCCTCATGGTGAAGCAGGTACATATCCTTCATTCCTACTCCCTCAAAATTATACTCTCTCTTTATTGACATAGCAGGAATCTCAACCCAGTGACCATCCTCCCAGTATGAGCCTGGTGCTGATACCTCACGAAGATTAATCTCCGGGTTAAAGTTAGTTGCAAACGGATATCCATGGTCTCCGCCGTTGCAGTCTAATATATCAATTGTATGTATCTCATCAAAATAGTGTTTCTGTGCATAAGCTGTGAATACGCTTGTTACACCCGGGTCAAAACCAGTTCCTAAAAGTGCTGTAATTCCGGCTTCTTTATATTTTTCTCTGTAAGCCCACTGCCATGAGTAGTCAAAATATGCTGTAAATCCAAGACGCTTGCATCTCTCCTCATATACCTTTCTCCACTCAGGATTGTCTGTATCCTCACACTCGTAATTAGCAGTATCAACATAAGGAACTTTACATGCAAGGCAGGCATCCATAATCGTAAGGTCCTGATATGGAAGTGCCACATTAAGAACTACATCCGGCTTGAATTCATTGATAAGTGCAATAACCTCGTCTGTGTTGTCAGCATCAACCTTTGCTGTTGTGATGTTAGTACTTGTCTTACCCTTCAATTCGTCCGCTAATTTGTCACATTTGCTCACTGTTCTGCTCGCTATGCACAGGTCTGAAAACACCTCGCTCACCTGACATATCTTGTTGATTGCTACTGAAGCAACTCCTCCGCAACCAATTACTAATACTCTGCTCATCTTTCTTCCTCCTGTTCTAATAATTCTTCAACATACTTTGGCAGCATGAATGCACCTGTATGAAGATTAGTTGTGTAATATTCTGTATGTATATTTCTTCTCTTCCACTCTGCCGGCTTGAAATCCTTAAGCGGATGATATTTCTTTGACGCAAATCCAAACAGCCAGTATCCTGACGGACTTGTTGGTATATGTGCCTGATACACGCGGCTTATTGGAAATGTGTGGAACACCTTCCTGTGCATGCTTCTGCATGCATCCTCATCTTCATCATAGAAAGGACTTCCATGCTGGTACACAAGTATTCCGTCCTCCTTAAGCGCCTTATAACAGTTACCGTAGAATTCTCTTGTAAACAGTCCCTCACTCGCACCAAACGGGTCTGTTGCGTCATTAATTATAAGGTCATACATATCCTGCTTGGAGCGTAAGAACCTTAATGCATCTGAATTATAAATGTGTACTCTCTCATCTTCTAATCCTGATGCCGTCTCTGGAAAATACTCCCTGCACACATCAACAAACATATTGTCCTGTTCAACTATGTCAATATTTTCGATATTGTCATACTGCAACAGTTCCTTTGATACACCTCCGTCACCGCCACCGATTATCAATACATTTTTAACATCTGGATGGACTGCCATTGGCACATGCACCACCATCTCGTTATAGATGAAACAATCCTGTTCTGAAAATATAACACTTCCATTAAGTGTCAGGAATTTTCCGAACTCTGGCGACTGAAATACATCTATTCTCTGATAGTCGCTCTCGCCAGAAAACAGTTGTTTTTCAACCCTGATATCAAACTTCACATGTGGTGAATGAAGTTCTGAAAACCAAAATTCCATAGAAACTTTCTCCCTTCTATATTTGACCGATTGAACAAATCGGACATTTACATTCTTAATACATTCAGTGTCTGCAATGTTGAATCTTCCATTCCCTGCATTGAACAGCCCTTCTCTACTGAATACTGAATATAGTCTATTATCTCGTCTGTGATTTCTTCACCCGGCGCAAGTATAGGAATTCTGGCGGATATGCCATTACGAACTCCCCTGATATATGTCCTGCTGCCTCACGGATTGGAACTTTAATCTTATCGGCATAGAAGGCTTCCTGTGGTGAAGCAAGTACCCTTGGAAGCAGCATTTGTCTGTCTACTTCAAAGCGTTTTCTTCTTTTGAATACAGACGGCTGATTTCAGCCAATGCTCCGACAAGTCTTTCTATATCCTGTATTCTGTCACCAATTGATATGTACGCCATTATATTTCCAATGTCGCCGAATTCTATCTGGATATCATACTCATCTCTTAAGATATCATACACAATTCCATCAAGTCCGATATCCCTTGTATAAACACAAAGCTTGGTAACATCATAATCATAGACTGTTCCACCATTAATCAGTTCTTTCCGTATGCATAATAACCGCCTACCATATTAATCTCACATCTCTTGCATACTGTGCCCACTCGCTCACCTTTGCAAATGACTGTCTGCCGCGCAGGGCAAGATTTCTTCTTGATATATCAAGGTTTCTTGTCATAAGAAGATATGACGCGCTCGTTGTCTGCGTAATATTAATAATTGTCTGTACATAATCAGCATTCATACCATTATTGGTAAGAAGGATCGAACTCTGCGTAAGCGAACCGCCTGACTTATGCATTGATATTGCTGCAAGGTCTGCTCCTGCTTTCATTGAATTCATAGGAAGGTTGTCACCAAAATACAGATGCGTTCCATGTGCCTCATCGGCAAGCACCTTAAGTCCATATGAATGTGCTATATCACATATTCCTTTAATGTCTGAACAGATTCCATAATATGTAGGATTATTCACCAAAACCGCCACCGCATTCGGATGCTCCTGTATTGTCTTTTCAACCTGCTGCACAGTTACTCCAAGCACTATTCCAAGCTTTGCATTAATTTCTGTATTAAGATAAACAGGAATCGCACCACACAGAATCAATGCATTAATTACGCTTTTATGCACATTTCTTGGAACGATAATCTCATCTCCAGCCTTACATACAGATAACACCATGTTCTGTACTGCCTGCGTAGTTCCTCCTACCATGAAAAATGCGTGTTCTGCCCCAAATGCCTCTGCTGTGAGCTCCTCTGCCTCCTTGATAACAGAAACAGGGTGGCACAGGTTATCAAGTGGCTTCATTGAATTAACATCTATTCCAACACATCTTTCTCCAAGTAAATCTACCAGTTCTGGGTTGCCCCTTCCTCTCTTATGTCCCGGAACATCAAACGGAACAATTCTTTTCTTTCTGAATTTCTCAATTGCTTCGTAAAGCGGTGCACTCGCCTGTCTTTTAAGTCCATAATCTCCCTGTTCTCATTACTGCCTATGCTTCTATTCATCGCTGCTCGCGCTCATTTTATTCCAGAGCTTCGCTCTGTCATTGTCGCGGCTCCTCGAATATCCGTGAAAATCCCAACATGCAAGCATGATTGTGATTTTTCACTTCTATTCTCATCGCTGCTCGCGCAAAGGCGTGATTGATTTAAAATCAATCACGCCTGTATAATCATATTCTATCTTCTTTTTGATTACTGTATTGCCAAATACAGAAAATCTGACCTTTCAGAGTTTATCCAAGTAAGTCACTGTTACCGCTCTTATTGACCGTTTCACAAGATGATATGCTCTCTCGCATGATAATTTTAAAATCAACTTATAAAATTTGAGCTTCTAACTCAATCAATAATGTGTGCCCTCGTCACACTCGGCAACCGACCCGCCCGTCCGCAAGGCTTAACATGTAAACATGTGGTCTGTATTTGCGATATCTTTTTATATCCAAAATACCTTTAAAATATAATATAACTGTCTGCTGGTGTCAATAACATTTTTTATATTTACCCCATATTTTACCTGAACTTTTCGGATATATTACATTATTAACCCTGAAACCTAAAGACATTATTTCCTTTTTTATTTGTTACCATACAACTTCCGTGCTACCACAAATGCTTCCTCAGGAATCCCCATTTCTCTATACATTTCCTTCCAGTCTTCTGTAAGTTGTCCTTTTAATTCGAGCTGTGTTTTCCTGTTTATACCCGAAAATACCCCAAACCATTTACGGACATCCGGATTGCTTTTGTAAAAACTGCCACCCTCACGCTTTATCTGCATGTCCATAACTGCTGTTATCTGTAACATAAGATGCAATTCACCGGTTACATCAGACGCCTCCATGAGAACATCAGGTCTTTTATTGTAAAAGTCCATAAAGTACTGCATAGCACCCTTTGTATCCTCTTTTGCAAGATAAGACGACAAAACTGCTTTCAGCTCCCTTGTTTCGGCTTTTTCGCCAACCATTCCAACCTTGCATTCCTTTACCTTGATATTGTTTACTCTCACCCACACAAGCAATAAGAATTCAGATATAAAGCCAAACACACGCCTGTGGTATGAATCCTTATCAGTCTCCATATCAATGCGTTTCTGAACCTCAAAAAATATGGTAAACAGCCACTCAGCATATTTATCAAAAAGCTCTTTAGAAGTGACTATCATATTTCCAAAATATGTCTCATTGCCATTAACAAGCTGTATAAATGTATCATAATACTCGGGATATAATTCCTTAATAACTTCACCTGTCATGTCAAGCGCAGTTACATTATGATTAGCAGAAAATCCGTAATGATATGAATTATTAAGAATTACTCTCTTGGTTGTAACAAGTTCGTACTCCTTAAAAATCTGCTCATACTGCTTTTCATTCATAATATGCTCGTTCTCATCAATAAGATATCTTCTGTAATGGCATGTTCCAACATAATTAATATCATGCACATTTTTCCATATCCAGTATAATCCTGTAAGTTCACTGTAATAACCGTTAAGAGCCGATATATTATCTCCTGTATCGTCCCTGAGATACCCCAGTGGTGAATTAATGGCTGTACCTACCTGAAGTGGCACATACATATTATCATCAGGCTTTGTAAAATGTTTATGTGTAAGTGTGTAAATTGTTAAGTCCATATTCACCCTTTATGCCAGAAATCCACTGGCTCATACTCCTGCAATTTTGCAAGAAATCCAAGTTTTCCAAGCTCCTCCTGAATTAAATCCAGTGTCTGTTCGTCATCCGCAACAATTGTATGATAATGATATCCTGATGTCACATTCATCAATAGGCTGCTCTTTCCATTTGCAATTTCCTCAAGATATTTCCTGATATCACGCCTTGAATGGATATTCATCTCCGCTCTTATAACACCATATACCTTGTGATACACAAAAACGTCTCTTATCCATCCACCCATGTCAACTATTGCTCCAAGCTCTGCTTCCACCTCATCATCTTCATGTTTAACCTTAAGTATGCGGCTGTACTCCTGCTTATCATTAAGCACATAGCCTCTGTTAGTTGAGAAAACATCTATATTCTTCGCGCGGATAAGCGCTATATCCTGCACTATAACCTGCCTGCTTACATCTAATATCTGTGCAAGCTGTGTACCCGGCACAGGACTTGACGAATGTTTTAATATATCTACTATCTGATTTCTTCTCTCTTCTCCATTCATTGCTACAACTCCCCAGTTCACCCCGACAATGATTACTCCTGTACAGGATGAAGATTTTTTAATGAAATGTCCATAATTGGTGCAGAATGTGTAAGTGCACCACTTGATACAAAGTCTACACCAAGGTCAGTAATTTTTGCAATGTTTTCTTTAGTTACATTTCCAGAAACTTCAACTAAAGCTTTTCCACCAATTATATTCATAGCCTCTCGCATATCCTCATGACTCATATTATCAAGCATAATAATATCTGCGCCTGCCTCAACAGCTTCACGCACCATTGAAAGGTTCTCAACTTCAACTTCTATCTTTCTTACAAATGGTGCATATTCCTTAGCCATTGTAACTGCCTGCTTAACTCCGCCTGCAGCACCTATATGGTTATCCTTAAGGAGTACTCCGTCTGTAAGATTATATCTGTGGTTATTACCACCTCCGATTCTGACAGCATACTTCTCAAATATACGGTTATTAGGTGATGTCTTTCTTGTATCAAGAAGCTTTGTATTAGTTCCTGCAAGCAGCTTCGCAACACCATTAGTATATGTCGCAATTCCACTCATTCTCTGGAGATAATTAAGTGCTGTTCTTTCTCCACACAGAAGAACTCTTATATCTCCTCTTACAACTGCCATCTTCTGACCTTTCTTAACCTCATCCCCGTCTTTTGCAAAATGTAATCTCTACATCTTCATCAAGCAGTTCAAATGTTCTTGCAAATACCTGCAGACCACATATTATTCCGTCCTGCTTGCATATAAGCTCGACTTCTCAAGTTTTGGTTCTGGCATAACACTGTTAGTTGACACATCCTCACTTGTAATATCTTCTTTAAGTGCTCCAAGAATGAGCGGATCCACATTTAACTTTAAAGTAACTTTATCAAACATATCATTTCTCCATTTCTATATATTATGCGTAATTCTTCTTCTGGCTTTCTTCATAGGCTTTATCTGCCTCTTCAATCTTTTTATTGACTAATTCTGCATATTCTCCGTCAATTTTCGACTCATCTGCATATTTTTCTGCATCAAATGTATCAAAATATGTAATCTCATCCTGTGTCGGTTTTACAACTGCATTTTCAGTAATATCAAGCGCTGCCCTCTTTGCAAACACAAGACTTTCAAGAAGTGAGTTGCTTGCAAGCCTGTTTCTTCCATGAACTCCGTTGCAGGCTGTCTCGCCTATTGCATACAGGTTATCCATTGTTGTTCTGCTCTCATGGTCTACCTTAATTCCTCCCATGAAATAGTGCTGTGCAGGAACAACCGGAATACACTCTTTTGACGGGTCATATCCCTTATCAATACAATACTGCACTATATTAGGGAAATGCGTTTTTAATTCTTCTTCAGGTATTGTCCTTAAATCTTCCCATACAAAGTCTGTATTGTCCTTTGTCATCTGTTTTCTAATCTCTTCAGTAAGCAGGTCTCTTGGAAGCAGCTCATTAACAAATCTTTTTCCATTCTTATCATAAAGCTTTGCGCCTTCGCCTCTTACTGATTCAGATATAAGAAAGCTCCTGTCTTCCTCTTTGTCAGAATAAAATGTTGTCGGATGAATCTGGACATAATTAATATCCTTTAATTCTATATATGCATCTCCCGTAAGATGTCTGAAATTCGTTGAATGTCTGTATAAACCACCAATTCCACCTGTAGCAAGTACAACATCTGAAGCTTCTACCTTAATAAGCTCTCCATTTTCTGTCCTTATAACCGCACCAAGGCATCTGTTATCTCTGCTTATTATATCAAGCAGTCTTGTGTATTCCATAATTGTCACATTGGGAAGAGTTCTCACCTTCTCTAACAGATGACTTGTTATCTCTTTACCTGTAATATCTTCATGGAATATTATCCTGTTAGATGAATGAGCTCCTTCTCTTGTGTATGCAAGACTTCCGTCAGCCTCTCTTGCAAATCTTGCTCCACAATCGACAAGATCTTTTACTACATCTGCTGATGAACGGATCATTATTTCAACAGATTTCTTATCATTTTCATAATGGCCGGCTTTCATTGTATCTTCAAAATAACTGTCGTAATCTTCTTCACATTTTAGCATACACATACCGCCCTGTGCCAGAAATGAATCACTGCTCTCACAATCAGACTTTGTTATCATAAGAATCTTCTTATCGGCAGGCAGATTCATTGCCATATACAGACCAGAACAGCCACATCCGGCTATCAGCACATCTGTTTTAATTGTATTATTCATAGGATACCTCCATTCTTTCTGCGCATACTACAATCTTACTTTGCAAGCTCAAGCATTCTTGTAAGTGGCTTCATTGCTTTCTTTGCAACTTCTTCATCTACAAACACTTCATTATTTTCCTGTTCAAGAACATCAAGCACCTTATCTAAGGTTACCATCTTCATGTTGACACATACCTGGTCAGGCTTTAATGTATACAGTTTCTTGCCAGGTGCCTTTTTTCTTATCTCACCAAATACACCATCAACTGTTGCAATTATGAATTCCTCACAATCTGTATCTACAACATAATCAATAATTCCTGATGTACTGCCTATGTAATCAGCATATTTTAATACTTCCTCTGTACATTCAGGGTGTGCTGCAAGCTTTGCCTGTGGATATTTCTTCTTAGTTTCAACGACCATATCCTCTGTTATCGCGACATGTCTTGGACAGAAGCCTTTATTAAGAATCACATTTTTCTCTGGCACCTGCTTTGCAACGAATCTTCCAAGATTCTGATCAGGAATAAAGAAGATGTTTTTATTAGGAAGGTTCTTTACTATCTTTACTGCATTTGATGATGTCACACAGACGTCTGAATAAGTCTTTAGCTCTGCTGTTGAATTGATGTAACAGACAACTGCAAGATCATCATACTGTTCACGCATCTTAAGAATTTCTTCCTTAGTTGCCATATGTGCCATTGGACAATCAGCCCCCGGCTCTGGCATAAGCACCTTCTTTTTCGGATTAAGAATCTTAGCACTCTCACCCATGAACTCAACACCCGCAAATACTATAATATCCTGTTCTACCTTAGTAGCTACCTTGCTAAGATAGAATGAATCCCCAACATAATCAGCAACTTCCTGAACATCTTCATCTACATAATAATGTGCAAGAATAACTGCATTCTTCTCTTTTTTCAACTTTAAAATATCACTTGTAACTGACATATTGCTTCTCCAATCGTTAAGGTTTACATATGCTTGACTTGCGTTTTACATACATTGTGCTAGAGTATACCACGAATGTTTACATGTGACAAGACAGTTGTAAAATTTTCTGTACAGTCAGAGTGTTGGGTTACTCAGCCGATTTCTCTGGTATATTTTTCTATTAAGCTGTTATTTTGCCTACGCATACTTGTTAATCACGCAATTGCGTAGGTTTTTTCTCACTAAAAAAGGAGCTTCATCATCGATGAAACTCCTTTTTTGTAAAATAACACCTACACAATCTACATTTTGATATTAAATAGTAGGTTTCTTAATATGATTTTGTATCCTTACTGCCTATATTACACCTACTCACGCTTATTAATAATGCAGTTGCGTAGGTTTCTCCAGCCATTCCAGTCCTGAACAGCCCTATCATAATTACATATCTTCCTCAATATGTTCTCTTCCCTGTGCGATTATGCTTCTTACATGATCGTCTGCCAGTGAATAGAATATTGATTTACCTTCTCTTCTGTTCTTTACTAACTTGTTCTGCTTTAATATTCTTAACTGATGAGATATTGCAGACTGTGTCATATTGAGAGCCTGTGCTAAATCACATACGCACACTTCTGCCTCAAATAATACATACAGTATTCTAATTCTCGTTGAATCACCGAATACCTTGAACAATTCTGCAAGGTCGTATAATTCATTCTCATCTGGCATTGTTTCATTAACTATCTTTAATAAGTCCTCATGTATTTCTATTGACTCACAGCATTCACAATCTGCCATTATATTACCTCTTTCTTTATAAGTTCTTTACGAATAATGCTCTTATTGCATTGATTACAGCAATAACCATTACACCTACATCTGCAAATATTGCTACCCACATGTTTGCTATACCTATTGCACCAAGCACCAGACATATAAGCTTTATGCCTATTGCAAAATAAATATTTTCATAAACAATACGTAAGCATTTTCTTGATATCTTAATTGCCTTGGATATCTTTAACGGGTCATCGTCCATCAATACTATGTCAGCTGCTTCTATAGCGGCATCACTTCCTAATGCGCCCATTGCTATTCCGATATCTGCTCTTGAAAGTACCGGTGCATCATTAATACCATCACCTACAAATGCAAGCTTTTTCTTTGATTTCTTATGTTCTAACAGCTCCTCAACCTTAGAAACCTTATCTGCCGGAAGCAATTCACTGTACACAGCATCTATATTTAATTCTTTAGCTACAGCATCTGCTACATTCTTTGCATCACCGGTAAGCATTACTGTCTTACGTACTCCAGCTTTCTTAAGTTCTTCTATAGCCTGCTTTGCATGAGGCTTTAACAAATCTGATATTAGTATAAGTCCTGCATATGCCCCGTCAACTGCCACATGAACCTGAGTTCCGGCCTCGTTGCACTCTGCATATTCAAGACCGAGTCTTCTCATAAGCTTTCTGTTACCTGCAGCCACTTCTCTTCCTGATACATTAGCCTTAACACCTTCACCACTGATTTCCTCAACATCTGTAACTAATGTCTTGTCAATCTCTTTTCCATAAGCTTTCTGTAAACTCTTGCTTATAGGGTGTGTTGAATAGCTTTCTGCAAATGCAGCATATTTTATAAGTTCATCTTTGTCAATAGTGTTATTATATACACCACTGACCTCAAATACTCCCTGTGTCATAGTTCCTGTCTTATCAAAGACAACAATGTCTGTCTCTGCAAGTGCTTCAAGATAACTTGAACCTTTTACAAGAACACCCTGATTACTTGCTCCACCGATTCCTGCAAAGAAGCTGAGCGGAATACTTATGACAAGTGCACAAGGACAGCTTATTACTAAAAATGTAAGTGCTCTGTATATCCACATTCCCCACTGAGGAGATACTTCTAAGAATATCATGCTTACAAGTGGTGGAATTATAGCAAGTGCCAGCGCACCGTAACAGACTGCAGGTGTATATATCTTTGCAAATTTACTGATAAAGTTCTCTGAACGAGATTTCTTGGAACTTGCATTCTCTACAAGATCAAGTATCTTAGATACTGTGGATTCACCAAATTCCTTAGTTGTGCGGATCTTAAGCACACCTGACATATTAATGCAGCCGCTTATTACTTCATCACCAGCCTTTGCCTGTCTTGGAAGGCTTTCACCTGTAAGTGCACTTGTATTAAGAGTTGTATTACCTTCTTCAATAATACCATCAATAGGAACTTTCTCTCCCGGCTGGACAACAATAACTGTACCAACCTCTACTTCATCAGGATCTACCTGCTCAAGCTTTCCATCAACTTCAATATTGGCATAATCAGGTCTGATGTCCATAAGCTCACTTATGTTCTTACGGCTCTTTCCAACTGCAATATTCTGGAACAGCTCACCAATCTGATAAAAGAGCATAACCGCAATTGCTTCTGTAAAATCACCATCATCTACAAGTGCAATTATAATTGCACCTACAGTTGCAACTGCCATAAGGAAATTCTCATCAAATACCTGTCTGTTAAGAATTCCCTTAATTGCTTTCCTTAAAATATCATATCCAATAACAAGATAAGGAACCATGTACATTATAAAAAGAACACCCGTAGGAATATCAACAAATGTGCTTATCACCTTAAAAGCAATCATAAGGACTGCTGCGATAATGATTCTTGTAAGCATCTTTTTCTGCTTTTTATTCATATTCTACTCCAATCTGCCAGAACAACTCTCACGGCTTTCTATTACAGATATATCTCGCAATCATCTTCTACTTTCTTGCAGTTCTTAAGAACATCCTGCATAACAGCCTTAGGATCCTGTCCTTCTTCAAATTCAACAATCATCTTAAGTGCCATAAAATTAACTGTGGCATCCTTAACACCTGCTGTATTCTTAGCTGCATCTTCCATCTTATTAGCACAGTTTGCACAATCAACATCAATCTTATAAGTCTTCTTCATAATATTCTCTCCTTAAAAACATTAAATAATCAAAATTCTTTCATATGAACATTCATTCATATGTTCATTTTCATTATAACACCTATAAAACTTCTGTCAACAAGAATTCACTATATTTTTCTGCAAATATTTTATGTCCTTTCTCATCTAAATGCTGTCTGTCAACTTCACTTGGTTTTGCAGCACCAGCAGCATCAAAATAATAAAATCCATTTTCCTTTGCTATCTTTTCATATTCCCATGCAAGCTGCCTTGAAACATTTTCAGAACTTTCATTAAATTCAGGATCAAAGCCTTCTTCACCTACACCTTTTCCAAGATGAATCGGAGAAACTATAACTATCTTTGCATGTTCTCCTGCTGTCTTGTTAGCCTTTCTTGCAACTGCCTCCATTCCTTTTGCAATTGTCTTTGCATCAGCATGAAATTCAGTCTTGCAGTCATTCGTACCAAGCATTATAGCTATAACATCTACCGGCTTATGTGATTCAACAACTACTCCAATAAGATCAATGCCCTTTCTTGCATCTCTTACAGCATCTGGAAATATAGTTGTTCTTCCACAAAGCCCCTCTTCAATAATATTATATTCATTTCCAAGAAGATTAGCTATTCTGCCTGTCCATCTTACATCATAATCATATCTTCCTGATTTATCAGGCTTATATCCATAAGTATTAGAATCCCCAAAAAACAAAATATTTTTCATTGCCACATCCTCCCATGTAATATCTATCATCATTTATTCCATACTTGTTTAGTATGTTTATATGTTATTACCTGCATAGTGATTTGTCAACAAAAAATTATTATAAAAGTATAATTACTCACCCGCCAGTAGGTTGTGTCAGGTACAGATGACTACAAACTATGCGATAATAAAAGCATTGAGCATGTATAAAGTCTGTACACGCGTCCATGGACGGACGCGTGAGCTGCCACGCACACGGAAGTGCGTTGGCAGCGTAACGTACACATAAACAAATTTCATCGCTCAATGCTTATTATTATGCAGCCTAGTTTGTCCGGAAGTCTTACCTAACACAACCTACTGCTGCAAGCCTGTCAGCCTCTTCATTTCCTTCCACCCCTGAATGTCCCCTGACCTTCACGAATCTGATATTAATTGAATCCCTGACAGATGTAATATAATTATAATATTCTATTGTTCCTTTTTTGTTTCGTTTCCATTCTCCCACAGCCCATGCCTTGATACCTGCATAATCATAGAATATAGAAATATCTTTAAGTCCAAGCTCTATTGCTTTTTTTACAGCGGCCATGCTTCCAAGAATCTCTCCTGCAACATTACGCATTGAAGCCATCTCTTTATCACTGCCATTGCCTGACAATTCATATCTTACGCCATCATGCATAAGAAAACCGCCATATCCATACACTCCGGTTGCAATATTAAAAGAACCATCAACAAATGCATAATCATTGTCAGGCATTACATCTTCCATATTGCCACTTCCGGTCTTTCCATTAATCTCCTGTACAGCTTCCCTTCCCATATAAGCCTTCGCCTCTTCCATAGACATGAAGCTCTTATATTCGGCAGCTGGAAAACCATGTACATTCTTCTTACATTCGTCCCATGTCTGATATATTCCGGGAACTTTACCTACACGCACAGCATAATATTTCTTAGCCATATATATTTCCCTATTCTGATTAATAAACTCGGATTACTCCGGCAATCTCTTTTACCACTGAAAGTCCATTAAATACTGTCATTGCATCATTAAAATTCTTCTCTGCAACAACATCTGTAATAATAACCAGTTCAGCAACACCGTCCTTACGGCTCTTCTGGACCACCTGCGCAATACTTACATCATTGTTTCCAAGAACACTTGCAATGTTAGCAAGAACCCCCTGCTTGTCTAATGCTTCTATTCTTAAGAAGAATTTGCTCTTAGTTTCAGATATATCCTTAACAGGAAGCTCTTTGTAGCATGAGCAGCCAATCTTGCCACATGAGCCATGAACTATGTTACGGCATACATCTATAATGTCCCCCATAACAGCAGAAGCTGTTGGCATCTGACCTGCGCCCCTGCCCATAAACATAGTATCATCACTTGCCTCACCATGAACAAATACTGCATTAAATGAATCTCTTACTGTAGCCAGAGGGTGATTCTCGTCAATAAGCATAGGATGAACCTTAACTTCTATTCCATCCGGTGTATTTCTGGCAAGTCCAAGAAGCTTGATAACATATCCGAATTCCTTAGCATACTTAATATCTTCTGCTGTAATCTTAGTAATACCCTCTGTATATACCTGATTAAATGTTACCCTTGAATTAAATGCGATTGATGACATAATAGCCATCTTTCTTCCTGCATCATATCCTTCAACATCTGCTGTAGGGTCTGCCTCTGCATATCCTAATTCTGTAGCCTTTGCAAGAGCGTCCTTGTAATTCATTCCTGATTCAGTCATCTTTGTAAGGATATAATTAGTTGTTCCGTTAACAATACCAATAATCTCTGTGATATTGTTGCCAGCCATGCTCTGCTTTAATGGTCTGATTATTGGAATTGCTCCCGCAACAGCCGCCTCAAACTGAAGGTCAGCATGCATTTTGTCTGCCATTCCCATAACCTCTTCACCATGCTCAGCAAGAAGATCCTTATTGGCAGTAACAACCTGCTTTCCAGCCTCAAGTGCCTCAAGAATATACTGCTTTGCAGGAGTAGTTCCACCCATAAGCTCTATTACAATCTCAATATCCTTATCTTCAATAATATCCTTCCAGTTGTCAGTCAGTAATTCTCTGTCAATTGGATCACGGTCTTTATCAAGATTTCTTACAAGAACCTTCTTAACTACAAGTTCTGCACCCGTCTTACTAATCACATCATCTTTCATACTCTGACATAACTTGTATACACCTGTTCCAACTGTTCCTGCTCCTAATATAGCCGCATAAATCTTTCTGCTCATTACTTTGTACGCCCTCATTCCTGTTTATTATGTTAAGTTTATTATATTAATCTGTGATACATTTATTTCATATCTACAGCATCAACCTGATCCTTAAAGTTCTTTATAGCCTTCCCAGCCTTCTTTGTTACAGATACAATTCTCATAAGAGATATAAAATCCCATAACCCCTCTATCATCAGAGCAATTCCAATAAATACTATAAGTGCTGATGATGTTGAAAATGGATTCAATAATGCAATGATGCCAATAACAACCATTACAACTGCACCTATAAGCTCAATCCACCATTTGTCTGACTCAAGATGGTAGAAATCCACAGCATACTGAAGTTTAAGGATTCCATCAACAATAATAATAATTGCAAGTGCTGTTCCTAAAAAAACCGCAATAAAACCTGGTTTAATCACAAAACATACCAAATGCAAGAAGCGTAACTCCTGTACAAGACCATATGATCCAAGAATCTCACTTCCCGCAATCCTGAAATAATTGATAAGTCTTAATACTCCCCAGACACATAAGGCAACTCCAATTCCTTTACATATGATTTCTGGGATGCTGTTGGAAATATTACCAGCAGTAAGCCAAGAACAAACAATGCAATTGAAACAATAATAATCTCAAACTTAATTGTCTTTAACTTCTTATAAATACTGTTCATATGCTCCATCTCCTTTTCACTCATTTCAAAGTTCCGTAGTTCTTTTGTTCTTTTGATTATACACAAAGAACATCACTTCAAGACATGCATTTTCTGCACTTTAATCTGTCTGTGATGTTCTTTATTATTATTTAATATTAAGTTAACATATACAGATTACTCTGCTCTTGACATAGCCTGCTCGTAGTCTCTTGTTCCAACCCAGATTTCCTTAGTATATGGACACTTCTTCTGTTCAATAGAGCGCTTGATAATAACCGAAATACATACCACATTCGCTATTATTGCAAGCATTGCAACAACTCCCTGTGCTGTCGGGTTAGCTGTTATACCAAAGTTGGCAATTGCATCTCCTGCACTTGCACCTGTAGTGTGACATGTAATTGCTGCGTTATAAAGATCAAGTGCCTTAACACCAGCCTTAGTTGCTCCACCATATAATGATGGCAATACACTGAATGTATTGCTTAACTGGAATAATGGTAATACCTGTGCAAACATGCACCATGTCGCAAGTGTCATGGCTCTGTTCTGAATCCATCCACCCTTATTCCATAATGCATTAGCAAATGTAGGAGCAAGAAGAAGAGCTACACCACAGTACCATGTATGTGTTGGAAGATTACAATATGTATACTCAAAATTCCAGATGTCATAAGCAACGATAAACCATATTGTCATATCCGGCCAGAGCATATCATCCTTTTTCTTAGATGAGTAAATTCCCCACCAGCCTGTCATACAGAAGATATTAATAAGTCCTGCAATTCCATTAACAATATTCCACCAGCCACCATAAAGGAATACACCTTCATTAGATGCCCACCATGCACCAGAAAAATCTCCAGTAATCTGGTAAGCTCTTATGGCTGATTCAAAATCAGATACTACCGCAATAAGAATATTAATAGCAACAATTACGAATGGCCAAGGTTTAAACCATTCTTTCTTTCCAATTCCCCACTTATACTTAATCATGAGGAAACCGACAACTCCGATATCTGCTGCATAAAGCTTAGCATAATGGAACCATCCGTTCATATACTCATATGTCTGATTGCTGTGACCGCCAAACAGACCTGCCTGAATTGTTATGAAATAGATTGTGAGTACAGCCGGAATGATAACGAATAACACGATACCACCAATCTTAGTACGACGACCTATCTCATTAAGAATTACTAATCCTGCAAACACAAGCACCCAACCCAGTAACTGAGTCATGGCTGTGCTGCCATAAAGTTGAAATAACATTGTTCACGCCTCCAATCGCTTGATTGATTTATTTTATAAGTATTTTACACTTTTAATAAATATTTCAAGTAAAAATGATAGTCTATATGGGCTATCCTAAACATTTTAATATCTGCGATTTCTTGTTGTTGACAACTGCAAGGTTTTGCAAGGCCGAACGAATATTTTTCTGAATCACTGCCGCCCTTATTCCTTCGAATGGTTTAAGAAAGCTGTTAATTCCAAGTTCTTTAGCATTCTGTTCCAGTCTTGTAATTGAAGTAAACGCTGCAGACCACTGTGTATTATTAATTGTCTGTTCTAGTCTTATGAAGTCATAACACGCCATATATTCCCTTACATCCTTTATATATACGGTCATAACAACTTCATTCTCTATATCTTTATCCTTGAATTTTGAATTAGAAATATCTATTCCGAGTCTTCTAAGATTCGCGATTATTTTCATCAATACCTGTTCGCGGGCTGACATACTAACACTCCCCTTCACACTCAGCTTTCTTATATATTCTGGGCAGTACATTATTATGCTTTAGTTTTACTTTTTCTTTCAGGAATAACATATATCCATATAAGTGAACTTACAAACAAAAACATTGGATAAAACAGCTTTGGAAGAATCTGAAATGCTGTAATGCTATATCCAAGCTCTGAAACCGCTGATATGGCAACCAGCATCTGGGCACCATATGGAATTATCCCTTGAAATATACATGAAAATGTATCAAGAAGCGAAGCTGCTTTTCTTGGAGTGATATCATAATCATCAGCCATCTCTTTTGCAATAGGGTTAGCCATTACAATAGCAACTGTATTATTAGCTGTAGCAATATCCATTGTTCCAACTAAAAGTCCCATTCCAAGCTGTCCGCCTTTTTTCCCTTTAAATAATCTTCTTATTCCATTAAGTAAAGCATCAAATCCACCATATTCTTTAATAAGTGAACACATTACAGATACAAGAACTGCAACCATACATGTCTCAAACATTCCTGACGCACCACTTCCCATATTAAGAAGCAGAGTCTCTAATGTAACCCCACCCATAACAAGCATAATAACTATTCCAGAAATAATACCTGTTATAAGTACAACAAAAACATTTACACCAATAATTCCACCCGCAAGTACAAGCACATATGGAATAATCTGAAAAAGATTATATGAATGTGCAATCTCGCCATGAATATCTGTACTAAAAGAAAGCACAAGAATTATAACAAGGGTCACAATTGCTGCCGGAAGTGCTATCCAGAAATTCTCCCTGAACTTGTCTTTCATGGCACAACCCTGACCATTACAAGCTGCAATAGTAGTATCTGATATAAAAGAAAGATTGTCCCCAAACATTGCACCACCCATGACAGATGCAACACATAATGCCATACTAAATCCTGATGCTTCTGATACCGCAACCGCTATTGGTGTAATAAGTGTTATTGTTCCAACAGATGTACCCATTGCCGTAGATACAAAACAGGCAACAATAAAAAGTACCGCTACTGCAAACTTTGCAGGAATAATGCTTAACATAAAATAAGCTACACTCTCTGCACTGCTTCTTCCTACAACTCCGACAAATATTCCGGCTGTAATGAATATCAGAAGCATTGTAACAATGTTCCTGTCAGCCAGCCCTTTTGCCATTACATCAAGCTTTTCATCAAACTTAAGCTGTGAATTCTGCATGCACGCTACTAGTATTGCAGCCATAAATGCAACAATAATTGGTACATTATAGAATCCCATTGGAATCTTCATGACATATTCAAATATAATTCCAGTTCCAAGATACAACACAAGAAAAACAAGTATAGGTACCAGCGCAACCGGATTAGAATTCCTATCCTTTTTCATAATACCAATTAATCCTCGCCCATCTTAGCAAGCTTGGCAGCCTGGTCGGCAGCGATACATGCATCAATAATATCCTGGATGTCTCCATCCATAATCTTGTCAAGCTTATATAATGTAAGACCAATTCTGTGGTCTGTTACTCTTCCCTGTGGGAAATTATAAGTTCTTATCTTCTCAGCTCTGTCACCTGTACCAATCTGGCTTCTTCTTGCATCTGCCTCTGCGTCATGTGCTTTCTGAGTCTCAATGTCATATAACTTGGCTCTTAAAAGTGCAAATGCTTTCTCCTTATTCTGTATCTGTGACTTCTCTGTCTGTGAATAAATAACTATTCCTGTTGGATAATGAGTAAGTCGTACAGCAGAATCAGTTGTATTGACACACTGTCCACCATTACCTGACGCTCGCATAACATCAATACGGATGTCCTTCTCATCAATGTGGATATCAACCTCTTCTGCCTCTGGCATAACAGCTACAGAAGCAGTAGAAGTCTGTATTCGTCCGTTAGATTCAGTTACCGGGATTCTCTGTACTCTGTGTACACCAGACTCATATTTCATGATAGAGTAAGCTCCCTGTCCCTTAACCATGAATTCTACTTCCTTCATTCCACCAATACCGGTTTCATCGCCACTTAATACTTCAACCTTCCAGCCTCTTGCCTGTGCATAGTGTACATACATTCTGAAAAGCTCTGCTGCAAAAAGTGCCGCCTCTTCTCCACCTGCACCCGCTCTGATTTCAACAACAATATCCTTATCATCATTAGGGTCTTTAGGTAAAAGAAGAATCTTTAATTCATGCTCTAATTCTTCTACTCTTGCCTTAGATTCATTAAGCTCTTCCTTCGCCATCTCTTTAAGTTCTTCATCTGTCTCTTCATCAAGAATAGCAAGACTGTCCTCAATATTCTTCTTACAGTTCTTATACTCAGTATAAGTTTCTATAAGTGGTGCAAGACTACTCTGTTCTTTCATAAGCTTTTTGAACTTTTCCTGATCATTAACCACATCAGGATTACCAAGTTCAGCAGTTATATCTTCATATCTGTTGACTGTATCTTCAAGTCTATCAAACATACTCTGTCACTTTTCCTTTCTACATCAATTATATACAATTACTTTCTTCCCATAACAACACGGTCAAAACCAGCAAGATCTTTCACGACAGTTATATCCTTAAAGCCAGCCTTTTTCATTATATCAGAAACATCTGCCGCCTGCTCTGCTCCTATTTCATAACACAGGTATCCGTCTGTCTTAAGATATTCTCGTGCTTTCTCAGTGATTTTTCTATAAAACATAAGTCCATCTTCCATTCCATCAAGTGCAAGCATAGGATCATGTAATCTGACTTCCTCCTGAAGTCCTTCAATAACCTTTGTTGGTATATATGGAGGATTAGAAACTATTGTATTGAATGTTATATCATTACCCAATTCGCCAAATAAATCACTAAGCATAAAATCAATATTTTCAGCCTCAAGATTTTGTTTATTACTCTGTGCAACATTTAGTGCCTTTTCTGAGACATCAACTCCAAGCACCCTGCATTCAGGAAACTTTTTAGCAAGCGTAATACCTATGCATCCTGAGCCGGTACACATATCAAGAATATAATCTCCACTTCTTGTCACCTTAATTACCTCACCAACAAGCACTTCTGTATCAGGTCTTGGTATAAGCACATCTTCATTCACTTCGAATTCATATCCATAGAAATATGCTTTTCCCAGAATATGCTGTAGTGGAACATGCGCAGCCCTTTTATCAATATATTCTTCATACAGCAGAAAATTCTCTTCTGACAACATGCTGTCACCATTGATAAGATAAAAGGTTCTTGTCATGCCATTAATGGCAGATAATAATTCAAAACTATCATGGTCTGCATTATCGACGTTATTATCTCTAAGTCGCTTTGCCCCATTTTACTGCTTCTCGAATTGTCATCATAATTATCTGTCTTCCAGCCTTTTCTGCTTAAACATCGGAACATCCTCAGGATACTGCTCTTCTTCCGGCTCTTTTCCAGTTTCGAACTCAAAGCCCGCAACTACCTCTTCCTCTGTAAGTTCCTCTGCTTTATCATCAGCATTATAATCAAATGAATTATCATAGATAGTACTCTCAGACTCATCACTTACTTCATATACAAAAGCAAATGACTCCCTGTCTGTATCGTCCATACCAAATTCCATCTCCTGCCCATCTGTAAATACTTTTGTTCAGGGGTAAGTTCTGTTTCCTGATTATCTTCTGACTTCTGTTCCTCTACATCAATTGTTCTTGTCTGTTCATTACCATGAATAAGACTTCCTGATATAGCCAGTTCTGCCTCAGAAGCAACAAGTTCTTCAACAGGATTCTCTGCTTCTGCATAATATTCAGCAATAAACTGTCTCCAGTCAAATACTTCCTCAACAGCCCTGATAGCAACTTCTATCATATCCGTATCAGGTTCTCTTGTAGTAAGCTTCTGGAACCACATTCCCGGCTTGCTTAATGCTCTTACAAATGCGTTATCATTCTTTCCAGCCCATCTTATGACCTCATACGATACTCCGGCAATGACCGGAATAAGAAGGATTCTGATAACAATCTGTAATGCTGTATTATCAACCCTTATAAATATAAAAAAGATAATACTTATAAACATAACAAAAAATAAAAAGCTTGTTCCACATCTTTTATGATATCTTGAACTGTTCTTGACATTCTCAGGTGTAAGTCTTGCACCATTCTCTATACAGTTGATACATTTGTGCTCTGCACCATGATACATAAAAGTTCTCTTTATATCCTTCATCATTGATATAAGAGAAATATATATAACAAATATTAATAATCTCACAACGCCTTCTATGAAATTAAGCAGTGTCTTGGAAACTATGTATTTCGATACCAGCTTAGTTGCAAGATACGGAAGCACCATAAACAAGCCTATTGCAAAAAATATTGACAAAATAACCGTTACTGCCATTAGAACCGATTCAAACTTATCCTTAAGAATATTCTTGCCAACCTCATCAATCTTAGTCTTCTCCTGCTCTGCAGGATCATCATAAAATGATGCAGAATAATTAATTGTTGATATACCTGTAACAAGTGAATCAACAAACTGACAATTCCTCTTATTATCGGAAGATTAAGCCATGGATGCTTTTCTGTTATAAGCCTGCTCTCTCTAACGACAACCTCAATTTCATTATCAGGTTTTCTGACAGCAATAGAATATTTATCCTTATTGCGCATCATGATTCCTTCAATTACAGCCTGTCCCCCAATTCCTGATGGCTTCATATCACATAACCATACCTTTCTAAAATGTTTTGTATACATTCAAAAAAAGTTGAGGTCCCGAAAAACCTCAACCTTAATTCAAAATTAATTGTTTGATACACCATACTTCTTGTTGAACTTATCAATTCTTCCACGAGTTGATGATGCCTTCTGCTGTCCTGTGTAGAATGGATGGCACTTTGAACAGATTTCTACGTGGATTTCTTCCTTAGTTGAACCTGTTACAAATTCGTTACCGCAGTTACAAACAACCTTTGCCTGATAGTAATCTGGATGGATTCCTTCTCTCATGATTTCACCTCTTTACAAATTATTAAGTATTACAATTGTGAATTCCGCCTTAGGTTCCCTTTCTGTCCCGATGGGACCTATGCGCATTAGACACAATGACCTCTTTATCTGTCATAAACAGCTTTCATATTGTATCACGATGTTATATTATATGCAAGCACTTTTTCAAAAAGTTATAAAAGAAAGTATACTTTAAATATAATGATTCTTAATTACTGTTCTTACAAGTTCTTCATTATTCTTGGTTTTAACAAAAAGGTCAAGAATTCTCTCTGCTGCCTCATCCGTCTTTAAACCGTTAAGTGCCTTTCTCATAATATCAACAGCTTCCTGTTCTTCTTTGTTAAGCAGTAAATCTTCGCGTCTTGTTCCTGACTTTGGAATATCAATTGCCGGGAACACTCTTTTCTCCTGAAGCTTTCTATCAAGCATCAGTTCCATATTACCCGTACCCTTAAACTCTTCATAAACAACATCATCCATCTTGCTTCCAGTCTCAACAAGTGCTGTTGCCAAAATTGTAAGACTTCCACCCTCACGCATATTTCTTGCCGCGCCAAAGAATCTCTTAGGCATGTGGAGTGCTGCCGGATCAAGACCTCCGGAAAGAGTTCGTCCACTTGCCTGAACTGTAAGGTTATATGCCCTTGCAAGTCTTGTAATACTATCAAGAAGTATTATAACATCTGTCTTCTGCTCAACAAGTCTTTTAGCTCTTTCAATAACCATCTCTGATACTCTCTTATGTCTTTCTGGCAACTCGTCAAATGTTGAATATATAACTTCTACATTATCTCCAACTATTGACTCTTTGATATCTGTTACTTCCTCTGGTCGTTCGTCAATAAGAAGAATCATAAGATGCATCTCTGGGTTATTCTTAGTTACTGCATTGGCAATCTGCTTAAGAAGTGTTGTCTTACCCGACTTAGGCTGCGAAACAATCATGCCTCGCTGTCCTTTTCCTATAGGAGATATAAGGTCAACCATTCTCATTGCCACTGTACTTGAATTCTTTTCAAGATGAATTCTTTCATTAGGGAAAATTGGCGTAAGGCTTTCAAATGCCGGTCTTTTCTGTGCAACAGAAGGATCTTTTCCATTGACCGTCTCAAGATACATAAGTGCCGAAAACTTTTCACCCGATGTTTTCATTCTCTTAGGTCTGAATAATATCACCTGTCTTTAAATTAAACTTTCTTATCTGTGACGGAGAAACATATACATCATTCTCTCCGGAAGAAAATTCTCACATCTTATAAATCCATATCCTTCTGACAAAACTTCAAGAATACCATCTGCCAATGGAGCATCATGCTCTTGTCTTGGCTGTGCATGATAATTATCTTTATGTTCTTCTTTAACATACTGCTCACTCTTATGGTGTGACTCATCCGATATTCCTGCTACATCATGTTCTGCTCCGGCATCTTCAAAACAACATCTTCAACTTCAGCCGGCTCGTTCTTTTCCTCGCCTTCTGCCGCTGCGATAATTGCCTCTATAAGTTCACTCTTTCTCATTGTCGAGATATTCTTAATATTCTTATCCTTTGCAAATTCACGCAATACACTAACTGACAATGTTTCTAACTTTGCCTTCATATAATCCACCTCTGTTATTAATCATAGTTTAATGGGAAATGATGCAGAAAACGCATCAAAGATGTATTAATTATACAACATATTATTCTAAAGAAAAGACTAAAATGCTTTTTAGTCAGAGCAATATGTTATTATATATAATGCTGTTAAAAGCACTAATTATTGAAAGGAAGATTAGATATCATGACTAATGCAGAGAAAGCCTTACAGCTCCATGAAGAGTGGAATGGTAAATTTGAAACAACTCCTAAAATGAAGATTCAGACAAGAGAAGATCTTGCTCTTGCTTATACTCCTGGTGTAGCAGAACCTTGCAAGGTTATTGCCAAGGACAAAGAAGCAGCTTATAAGTACACTATCAAGTCTAACACTATCGCTGTTGTATCTGACGGAAGTGCTGTACTTGGACTCGGTAATATCGGTGCTCATGCCGCTATGCCTGTTATGGAAGGAAAAGCTGTTCTTTTCAAAGAATTTGGTAACGTTAATGCTGTGCCTGTCTGCCTTGATACACAGGACACAGAAGAAATCATCAAAACTGTAGTTAATATTGCACCTGCATTTGGCGGTATCAATCTTGAAGATATATCAGCTCCAAGATGTTTTGAAATCGAGACAAGACTTAAAGAGCTTCTGGACATACCTGTATTCCATGATGACCAGCATGGTACAGCTATCGTTGTATTAGCAGGTATTATTAATGGACTTAAAGTTACAGGCAAGACTAAAGAAGATTGCCAGGTAGTAGTCAACGGTGCCGGTTCTGCCGGAGTTGCTATCACAAAGCTTCTTCTTACATATGGTTTTAAGCATGTAACAATGTGTGATAAGTCTGGTATCCTTTCTAAGGCTTCAGAAGGTCTTAACTGGATGCAGCAGTCAATGATGGAAGTAACTAACCTTGAGAACAAGACTGGTTCTTTAGCTGATGCACTCCGTGGTGCAGATATATTTGTCGGAGTTTCTGCTCCTAACATCGTTACAGCAGACATGGTTAAGACTATGAATAAAGATGCTATTATATTTGCAATGGCCAACCCTGTTCCAGAGATTATGCCAGATGTTGCCAAGGCAGCCGGTGCCAGAGTTGTTGGTACAGGCCGTTCTGATTTTCCTAATCAGGTTAATAATGTAATCGCTTTTCCTGGCATTTTCAAGGGTGCTCTCGAAGGACGTGCCAGACAGATAACTGAAGACATGAAGCTTGCTGCTGCGCTTGCAATTGCTAATCTTGTTCCAGATGACGAAGTAAGTGATGTTAACATCCTTCCAGAAGCATTTGACCCAAGAGTTGCTGATGTCGTAAGTAAAGCTGTAATCGACCATATAGAGAAGTAATTATGCTTCCATATTATTATTCTGTAAGTGAATATCTTAAAGACACTTATGGTAAGAAATTATACAAATTAAGTCTTTCCGGAAACATGACATGTCCCAACAGAGATGGAAAACTCGATACAAGAGGATGCATATTCTGCAGCAGTCATGGTTCCGGAGATTTTGCTGTCAGTGATATTGACAAAGCAAAGGAAATAGTATCTAATAAATACTCTGGCACTGAATATATTGCGTATTTTCAATCCTTTACTAACACTTATGCTGATACCGGATATCTGCGCGAACTTTTATGCCTGTAATACTAAGAGACGATATCCGTATCTTGTCTATCGCAACAAGACCGGATTGTCTCGGTGATGACGTCCTAAAGCTTCTTGATGAACTCAATCGCATCAAGCCTGTATGGATTGAATTAGGACTACAGACCACTAACAATTCAACTGCCAAGTATATCCGCAGAGGATATCCTTTATCCGTATATGATGAAGCCGTAAGCAATCTTCTTTCCATAGGAATTGCACCGGTTGTTCATATGATAATCGGTCTTCCACATGAGACAATAAGCGATTATATTGCTACTGCCCGCTATATATCAGACAGTGGTGCATCAGGAATCAAGATATCTTTATTACACATTTTAAAGATACTGACCTTTACAATGATTATTGTAAAGGATTATTCAAAGCTCTTACCATGGATGAATACCTTGCCGCAATAGGAGCTATACTTCCTGTATTGCCAAAAGCATGGTAATACACAGACTTACCGGTGACGAATCTAAGAATATTCTTGCTGCACCTTTATGGACAGCTGACAAAGAGAGTTCTCAACACACTCTCTCATTACCTCAAAGAAAATAAGATTTATCAAGGAAAAGATTTATGAACACTGATTCTACTACATTATACAAATTAATGATTTTATATATGCTGAACAAAGTTAATTTTCCTTTGTCCAATACACAGCTTTCATCTTTCATGTTAGATAAGCAGTACACGGATTATTTCACTTTCCATAAACCATCAACTCTCTGGTTGAGGACGGCTTTATTAGAGGCTACTCGCATCAGAGCAGCACCCATTATACCTTAACCAAAGAAGGCGAAGAAACCATTGCTTTTTTCTATACCAAAATCTCAACTGCCATACGTGATGATATAGAGACCTATCTGTTTGATAATAAATACGAACTAAAGAATCAGGCTGGAACTGTAACTGACTGTTACAAGCTTCCTAATGGAAATTACATTGCACACTGTCAGGTAAAAGAGGGAGATACAACTTTGATTGAGCTTAATCTTAATGTCCCAATTGAAGAGCAGGCGGAAATAATATGCGCAAGATGGCGCGAAAACAGTCAGGAATTATATGACTATATCGTTCGTAACTTATAAAAGCTTTCCGACAGGTGTATATGCCTGTCAGAAAGCTTTTATTTACTCATTATCTGCCGATTCTTCCTGTGGCAGTACATATGAATCTATAAGCTGCCATAATTCTTTAAGTCCCTGCTTAGTCTGTGATGAAAAAGGAATAAGAATATCTTCCTGCCTTAATCCAAGTCCTGTTCTTACAGCTTTCACCTGTTTGCTTATCTGGCTTCTCTTAATCTTATCCAGCTTTGTTGCAACAATTACAGGTCTGTAACCGTTATTTACAATCCAGTCATACATCATTCTGTCATTATCAGATGGGTCATGACGGATATCAATCAGCAAGAACACCTGCTTTAACTGGCTGCTTTTTCTTAAATATTTCTCAATCATCTTGCCCCATTTGGCTTTGACAGCCGGACTTACATTGGCATATCCATAGCCTGGAAGGTCAACCAGATACATGCTGTCATTAATATTATAGAAATTAATAGTCTGTGTCTTACCCGCTGTGATGATGTTCTTGCATATGATTTTCTGTTCATTAACGCATTAATGAGCGATGATTTACCAACATTTGACTTACCTGCAAATGCAACCTCAGGGAATGAAGTCTCAGGAAGTGTACTTGTAACTCCGACTACTATATCCAGATTAACTTTTTTTATAACCATAATCCGCTGCTCCTTTCATTTAACGCATTAATGCCTGTGCAAATACTTCAATAGCATTATTCACATATATTATATTCATCCCTTCAGTTATCTCTGTGTCAAGTTCTTCAACATCCGACCTGTTATCCCGAGGTACAAAAACATTTGTTATGCCCGCTGTCTTACTTGCAAGAAGCTTTCTTTAAGACCTCCTATCGGAAGAACCTTACCTCTTAATGTAAGCTCTCCAGTCATTGCAACATCTGCTTTTACAGGAATTCCAGTAACCGCAGACAATACTGCCGTTGCCATTGTAATGCCAGCAGAAGGTCTCGTCTTTGGAGTTGCACCCTCTGGTATATGAAGATGGAATGCATGATTCTGGAAATATTCAGCATCCACTTTATATCTGCCTTTTTCTGTTACTGATCTGATATAAGAAACAGCTATGCTTGCTGATTCTTTCATTACATCACCCATGTTACCTGTAAGCTTGAACTCGCCTTTGCCCGGCATTGTTATAACCTCTATCTCAAGAGTATCTCCACCTGACTGTGTCCATGCAAGCCCTCTTACTATACCAACTTCACCCTTTGTATTCTTTTTGTCCGGTCTGTATTTAACTTTTCCAAGATAATCTGTAATATTCTTATCAGATATATTAACTGTTTTCTTTACAGTCTTATCTCTTGTTCCATCAGATGTGAACACTCCGGCTTTGTATAATTCTCTAACCGCTTTTCTTACAATCTTTGCAATCTGCCTTTCAAGACCTCTCACACCAGCTTCTCTTGTATACGAATTAATAATTGTTCTTATAACTTTATCAGTGAACTTTACATCAGATACAAGCAGACCATTCTCTTTAATCTGTTTCTTAATAAGGTGTTCCTTAGCAATATGAAACTTTTCATTAGCTGTGTATGAACCAACTTCAATAATTTCCATTCTGTCAAGCAATGGACGGCTTATATTAGACAGATCATTAGCTGTTGCAATAAAAAGCACATTTGACAAATCAACCGGCATCTCTATATAGTGGTCGACAAAATTAACATTCTGTTCGCTGTCTAATACTTCAAGAAGTGCAGCTGATGTATCGCCCTTATAATCACTGCTTATCTTATCTATCTCATCAAGAAGCATAAGAGGATTATTAACTCCGGCACTCTTAAGTCCCTCAATAATTCTTCCAGGCATAGCTCCAATATATGTTTTCCTGTGTCCTCTTATCTCAGCCTCATCTCTTACACCACCCAGACAGATTCTTACATACTCCTTGCCAAGTGCCTTTGCAACTGATCTTGCTATAGATGTCTTACCTGTTCCCGGAGGTCCTGCAAGACATATGACAGGTGCTTTTCCACTACCTGTTATGTTTCTTACCGCAAGTGATTCCAGAATTCTTTCCTTAATATCTTTCATTCCATAGTGGTCCGAATCAAGCACTTTTGCAGCATTATCTATATCTTTGTTATCTTCAGTCGACACATTCCATGGTAATTCAAGACATGTCTCTATATATGTTCTCTCAACATTAGCCTCAGCATTATTACCAGCAAGTGATTTCAGTCTCTTAATCTCCCTTTTTAGCTTATCCTTTACATACTGCGGTGAATCAAGCTTTTCAACGTCCGCCTCATATTCTTCAGCCTCTGTTATGGTTCCTCCATCAAGTTCTTCATTAATCGCTGCAAGTTCTTCTCTTAATATGTAATCCTTCTGGTTCTTATCTACTCTTTCTCTTACAATATTGCCAAGTTCTTCTTTAATAGTATAAGCATTTATCTCATTTACAAGCAATGTTGCAGCAAATGTATACATCTGCTCATAGTCTTCTGCCTCCAGAAACTGCTGTCTTTTATCAAAATCCATCATAAATTCCTGAGCAAATTCCGTCATCAGTTTTTCTGCATCATTATAAGAAAGCCATCTCTTGACTGTATCCTTTGCAAACTTCGGATTAACATGTGCATACTGTGTCAAAAGTTCTCTCATTCCTACAATTATAGCTCTCGACACCATTTTATCAGGCTTCTCAAATCCTTGCATAACACTTACATCAGCAAGCATCATTCCTGACGCTTCTTCAAATCTATTTACAAGTGCCTTTTCAAGCCCTTCTACCTGAACCCTTAAAATTTTGCCTGGCATCTTTATTATCTGTTTTATCTTAGCAATTGTTCCTACTGTATATAAATCTGCTATCCCTGGTTCGCTCACCTGCGAATCTCTCTGTGTTACAAGATATATAAGTTCATCAGCTGCCATACTTGCTTCTACAGCTTTTACAGACTTCTTTCTGCTCACATCAAAGTGCATTACCATCCCCGGAAAAACAGTGACATTTCTTAATGGAATAGCTGGATAATGTCTATCATATTTGTTACTCATATATTCCTCTCTATCTAAAAAACGGACCGTCCATCATGAACAGCCCGCCTGAATTAATTTCGTTACTGTGCTTTTTTTACAGCATCCGTTCTGTATTCTAACAGAGGCTTTGCGCTTCCTTCTACAGCTTCCTTAGTTATTATACATTTTGATATTGTTTCATCTGACGGAATCTCATACATTACTTCATTCATGACAGATTCTAAAATTGAACGTAAGCCTCTTGCTCCTGTCTTTCTCTCAAAGCTCTTATGGGCAACCGCCTCAACAGCTTCATCCGTAAACTCAAGTGCTACTTCATCAAGTCCAAAAAGTGCCTGATACTGCTTTATAATAGCATTCTTAGGCTCTTTTAGAATTCTCACAAGTGCTTCCTCATCAAGTGAATCTAATGAAACAACAACCGGAACTCGGCCTACAAACTCAGGAATAAGACCGAATTTGATAAGATCCTGTGGAAGTGCCTTATGGAACATCTCTCCAACATCGTCGTTGCTCTTTTCCTTAAGTTCAGAGTTGAAACCAATTGAACTCTTATCCATTCTTGATTCAATAATCTTCTCGAGTCCGTCAAATGCACCACCACATATGAAAAGAATATTAGTTGTATCAATTGGAATAAGCTCCTGCTGTGGATGCTTTCTTCCTCCCTGTGGTGGAACTGATGCTATTGTTCCCTCTAATATCTTAAGAAGAGCCTGCTGTACGCCCTCGCCAGATACATCTCTTGTTATGGAAACATTTTCTGACTTCTTAGTAATCTTATCTATCTCATCAATATATATAATACCATATTGTGCTTTTTCAACATCATAATCCGCAGCCTGAATAAGCTTCAAAAGGATATTCTCAACATCCTCACCTACATATCCGGCTTCCGTAAGAGTTGTAGCATCTGCAATTGCAAAAGGTACATTAAGAAGCCTTGCAAGATTCTGTGCAAGAAATGTCTTTCCTGAACCTGTTGGTCCAAGCATTAGAATATTACTCTTCTGTAACTCTACATCCAGATCAGACTGTGACATTATCCTCTTATAATGATTATATACAGCAACCGCAAGAACCTTCTTTGCTTCATCCTGTCCTATAACATAATCATCAAGAAATTCTTTTATCTGCTTTGGCTTAAGCAGGTTGATATTCATTCCATCAACCACTTCTTTTGCATCTGCCTCTGTTTCAAACTCTTCATCAAGGATATCGCTGCATATTTCTACACATTCATCACAAATGTAAACGCCATTATGTCCTGCGATCAGCTTTTTAACCTGATCCTGTGTCTTATTACAGAATGAGCATCTAAGCTTCTCATCAATATTTCTGCCTGCCATACTATCCTCCAAATCACTATAAATCCTTTAAATAAAGGTTCGCTTATCACACAAAAACAAGGGAGACACCTGCAAATGTATTATCTGCAGGCATCTTCCTTATCATAAGCAATTATTATCTCTTCTCTACAACACTGTCGATAAGTCCATATGCAACAGCTTCCTGTGCTGTCATATAGTTATCTCTCTCTGTGTCGCGTGAAATCTCTTCAACTGACTTGCCAGTATTAGCTGCCAGTATTTCGTTTAACTTATTTCTTGTCTTAAGTATATTCTCAGCAACGATTCTGATTTCAGTTTCCTGACCTCTTGCACCACCTGATGGCTGATGAATCATAATCTCTGCATTAGGAAGAGCAAGTCTCTTTCCCTTAGCACCGCCTGAAAGAAGGAATGCACCCATACTTGCAGCCATACCTATACAGATTGTAGAAACATCACACTTGATGTACTGCATTGTATCATATATAGCAAATCCTGCTGATACAGAACCTCCCGGGCTGTTAATGTAGAAATGTATATCCTTGCTCGGATCTTCTGCTTCAAGGAATAACATCTGCGCAACCACAAGATTAGCAGAAACATCTGTTACCTCTTCTCCTAAGAATATAATTCTGTCTTTAAGCAGACGTGAATAAATATCATATGATCTTTCGCCTCTGCTGTTCTGTTCAATGACATAAGGTACAAAACTCATTACACAACCTCCAATATACTAAAATGTTTCTTTAAGATTCAATTACTTTTCAACAACTGATCCTACGATAACATCTACAGCCTTCTGAATTGCAAGATCTTCCTTAATCTGCTTCTTCTCATAGTCTCCCATGAATTCCTTAATCTGATCAAGTTCCATCTTGTATGCTTCAGCCATCTTCTTTAACTCTGCTTCGAAATCTTCGTCTGAAGTCTCAATATTCTCAGCCTTAACAACTGCTTCAAGAACAAGTCTTGACTGAATTCTCTTAACAGCCTCCGGCTTCATTTCTTCCATAATCTTATCAGCTGTCATGCCTGTGTACTGGAAGTACTGCTCAACTGATAATCCCTGCTGCTGTAATCTCTGAGCGAAATCCTCAACCATTCTGTTAACCTGTGTATCAACCATAGCATCTGGAATATCCATCTTAGAGTCTTCAATAATCTTAGCGATTGCTTCGTCTTCCTGCTTAGCCTTAGCTTCTCTTGACTTTCTGTCAGCAATCTTTTTCTTTAAATCATCCTTATATTCAGCAATTGTATCAAAATCAGATACATCCTGAGCAAATTCATCATTAAGCTCTGGAAGCTGCTTCTCCTTAATTTCCTTAACAGAAACCTTAAACATAGCTGGCTTACCCTTAAGATCATCTACATGATACTCTTCTGGGAATGTAACATTGATTTCTTTCTCATCACCGATATTCATACCGATAATCTGATCCTCGAATGTATCAATGAATGAATGAGATCCGATTGTAAGTGGGTAATCTGTTCCCTTTCCACCTTCAAATGCAACACCATCAACAAATCCTTCGAAATCAATAACTGTATTATCGCCATCCTTAACAGCTCTGTCTGTTACAGCTACTGTTCTTGAATTCTGATCCTGTACTCTCTTTAACTCTTCTTCAACATCAGCATCTGTTGCTTCTGTATCAGCCTTAGTTACCTCAACACCCTTGTACTGTCCAAGTTCAACTTCTGGCTTAGTAGCAACAACAGCTTCGAAGATAAATGGCTTTCCAGCCTCTAACTGTGTTACATTGATCTTAGGCTGTGAAACAAGTTCAAGACCGCACTCATCAGCAGCCTTAGCATATGCATCTGGAATGATTGAATTAGCAGCATCTTCGTAGAATACTTCTGCGCCATACATCTTCTCAATCATCTTTCTAGGTGCTTTACCTTTTCTGAAACCAGGAAGGCTGATCTTGCTCTTATTCTTATTATATGCAGTATTAAGACCTGCCTCAAACTCCTCAGCAGTAGACTCAATAACAAGTTTAACCATATTCTTCTCTTCTAAATTCTCAACTGTGAAACTCATTATAAATTAATCCTCCTATGAAATATGTATTGTTACTATCGTACAACATACCCACGAATTATAACACAACTGTTTTTAGATTACCAGTACTATTTTTAAAAAATAAAAGATAGGGCTGCAATCTTTATATTTGCTAAGAAATATGTGGATTACAACCCTATTTATTACTTAAGATAATTCGTATTCAGTTGTGAGCACCCGCAATTACTTACCGCTCATCTGCTCTTCCTGTCTTCTGATCATCTCTTTTACCATGTTACCACCAACTGAACCAGCTTCTGCTGATGTGAGGTCTCCATTGTAACCATCCTTTAAGTTAACGCCAATTTCTGAAGCAACCTCCATCTTGAATCTGTCAAGTGCGTTCTGTGCTTCCTTCTTAGTCTTATAATTAGAACTTGTTGATTTAGCCATAATAAGCCTCCTTATTAAACACATTTTAGGTTTAAGCCGAAAAGTTATGGCGCCATAACTTTTCGTCTTGATATTATTATGTATCTGTTAATTCTGATTATTATGACATATTCTGGCTGTTAATTATTAGTAGTTATTTTTGTTGTTTCTGCTTCTAAATTTTTGCTGATTCAGGAATTATATTCTTATATACATATATTTCGTCATAAACCGGTGCCCATCTGTATGTTGCTCCTCCAGTGCAGAAAACATACGCATTACCTTTTATTAGTTACAGCATAACTTACAAGGCAGCCCTGCTTCATTGGTAAATCCTGTCTTGCCACCTTTAACAATAACCCCGGGTGCTTCATTGCCATATATCCTTGAATACATTGTACTTGTAAGCTGTATTCCATCTGGATGCTGGGCTGTTGCTTTGGTTTTATACTGATATGTTCCAAGCACTTTTGCCCTTAGTTCATCCCTCATTGCATACTCCATTATCATAGCCATCTCTGCAGGAGTTGTATACTGTTCCTCGTCATATAATCCTGTCGGATTAGTAAAATGTGTATACTTAAGTCCAAGCTCTTACATTTTGCATTCATCAGCTTAGCAAATTCTTCATTAGAACCTGCAACCATTATTGCAAGTGCCTCTGCCGCATCAGCACCTGACGGAAGCACAAGTCCATACATAAGATCTTCAACATCTACTGTCTCACCTTCAAGAAATCCTGCTACAGAAGCTTCTTCCCTGAATAATCTGTTAAGCATTTCAAATCCAAATGTATATGTCTGTGGAATCTTATCTATATTATCAGTTACAACTATAAGAGTCATTACCTTTGTCATAGACGCCGGATAAATCTTAGTATCAGCAAGTTTCCTGCAATTATTCTATGATTATTGACATCAAGTAATGCTGCATAAGGCGACGCTATCTGTGCATCAGCTGACAAATCCTGATAATCTTCTGCCATCTGTGCATATATAGAGGCGGTTCTGTTGGTGCTTCTGTTGGCATCAGTATCTCTGATTGTGTCTCATCTGTTATAATCAGAAGCAAATGCCGCTTTTGACCCAATGTTTTTCTCAGCCCCGATGTTATATTCACAATAACTACTGCAAGCACTATTAAAATGTCACAGCTGCCATCATAATAAGTCTTCTTCTTAAAATCTGCTGTCTTTTCTTCTTCATCAACAGCATTTTTCTTTTTCTGTTGCGGCGTATTGCATCCTCATCATAATTATCATATTCCATCTTTAAAAGTTCCTCTCGCATAAAATAAACTTATTATATATATTGTGTTGAAGTCCTTAATTGCTCTGCAAGTTCTTCTTAATAAGTCTTACAAGTTCGAGTCCCAAATCAATAGATGTTCCCATTCCTCTTGATGTTGTAATATTACCATCTGACTACCCTCTCCGGTGCTGTTATTATAACTGCCCCGTTAACTGCATTTCAAAGCCTGAATGCATTGCCTTCTTTCCTTCAAGTAATCCGAGATTTCCCAGAACCGAAGGTGCTGCACATATGGCTGCAATTCTGTTATTCTTCTTATTGTATTCTTTAAGAAGTTCCAGTAAATCCTTGCAATCATAATATGACTTATGACCCGGACCACCCGGAAGGAATAACAGTTCATCTCCTTCAAATACATATTCATCCAAAAGCTCATCAGCCTGAACAATTACCCCCTGAGCACTTTTTACATTAATGTCACCTGTTATTGATATCACATCTGTCTTAATATCCGCTCTTCTTAATATATCTACAACTGCAAGTGCTTCTACCGTTTCAAAACCATCTGTAAGAAATGCACATACCTTCATCAATTATTTCCTCCGCTCGAAAAAATATACATACGAGTTGATTATACAACATTTTTTTATTTTTACAAACTTATATTTTACAAAATATTAATATTAATGTATTGTAGTTTTAAAAACTATGTGTTATCATTTCAATTAACAAAACAAATCGTTTTTACAACGCGGAGGATAATATATATTATGTTTGATATAATCACTGATTCAGCCTGCGATATTGTTAGAGAATATGCAGAGACACACAATCTTAAGCTTGTACCTCTCTACACAACATTTGATGGTGTTAATTATCTTAAAGAACAATATGACATTACTCACGATGAATTCTATAGAAGAATGACTGACGAAGGTGCATTCCCTAAGTCCTCTCTTCCAAGTGTACAGGATTTTGTTGATGCTATTATGCCAAGTGTGGAAGCTGGCAGACCTGCTATTGTATGTACAATTACATCATACTTCTCAGGATCTTATAACTCAGCCTGCACAGCTAAGGATATTATATTAGAAGATCATCCTGATGCTAAGGTTACAGTTATTAATTCACTGCTTAACTCAGCATCATTTTCACTCTTCATATATCAGGCTCTGCAGATGAGAAAAGCAGGATATTCATATGAGGATACAATCAAGGTTCTTGAAGCTTTAAGAAACGATGGCCGAATAATGTTTACAACAGAATCACTTGAATACTTAAGTAAAGGCGGGCGTCTTGCCAAGACAGCAATTACAATCACAAGCAAATTAAGCCTCCGTCCTATCATCGTTATGAAAGAAGGAGAAATCGGGCTTGGTGGATTTACACGAACAAGAAATAAGGGTAAATCTAATGTTATTGACATGATTCAGAAATACATTGAATCAAAGGGAATGCCGATTGAGAACTG
>SCPP01001590.1_pt1:7500-151695 | contig 151695 bp, 168 predicted proteins | sample 6106811 | NCBI WGS metagenome assembly SCPP01 (sample SAMN10720449, study PRJNA508395) | human gut metagenome | isolation source: Participant 2 stool, 15 month | host: Homo sapiens | collected 2018 | reverse complement strand
ACAGCAGCTGCCAGTACCAGGCGGTTACGATACCAACGGCAACCTGACCACTGATCCAGGCGAGATCGAGAAGACCTGGCGTGTACTTCCAATGGGCTACTGGAAAGGAAGCGGTATCTCAATCGCTCTTGACCTGATCGCAACTGTACTTTCCAACGGAAACTCCGTACAGAAGATCGGTACCTTCGGCGATGAAGTAGGTCTGACCCAGATCATGATCGCTATCGACCCAACCAAGGGTAACAGCGTAGAACTGACCGATGAGATCGTAAACAACATCGTAGCAGATGTAAAGAGTTCCATCCCTGTAAAAGAAGGCGGAGAAGTTTACTACCCAGGCGAACTGGAACTGTTAAACATCAAGCAGAACAAAGAAGAAGGCATCCCGGTAATCGAAGAGAAGTGGGAAGAAGTATTAAATATGTAATGGTCCCAGAAGAAAAACAAGCGACACCGCAGGTGGCATTTGTTTTTCTTGGACCATTAACGAACGAATTGTCTGCGTAAGCAGACGGTAGAGCGCGTCAGCGCGGGAAACCTGAGTCTAAGAAATCCCCCTAAAAGAGTTGACGCAGCTCTCATTTCAGCGTATGATGGAAAGTGACTGACACAAAGACTGTGCAGAGCACTTTCTGAGTGAAAGACGCTGAAAATAAAATGACAGAAGACAAGGAGTTTTCCGCCTGTTTTGCAACCCAGAACAGCTGGTCATTTCCTGGCAGCGGCCTAAAACGGGGTCTGTTTTTCCTGTCATATAAAAGAATACACAAATACCCTCTTTGGGCTTTTGTGTCTGTATTTCGCGCCTTTTAACGTGTCATACAGTCGCAAAAAGCAGAAAGGGGGTATTTTTTTGCATAAGATCCGGAATAAGGGCACTGGAAAGTTAAAGAATTTTATAAAAGCCTGTGTTCCGGCACTGATCCTTCTGATCCTCTGGCAGCTGGCCTTTTTGTCAGGAAAATGGAGTGCTTATGTGCTTCCGGGACCGGAAAAAGTGTGGAAGTCCTTTGTTACAATGACGGGAAACGGGACATTGCTTAAGCATGTTCTGGTAAGTTTTAAGAGGGTCCTGACAGGTTTTTCCATTTCTTTTGTCTGTGCGTTCTGCCTGGGAATGATCGCTGCTTTAAAGAAAGATCTGGAAGTATACTATGGCCCTTATGTGGAATTTATGCGCAATGTGCCGCCCATCAGTTTGATCGCTCTTTTGATCCTGTGGTTTGGGATTGGAGAGACATCCAAGATCATCATTATTGTACTGGCGTCTTTTTTTCCCATGTTTATGAACATCCGAAAAGGCCTTCTTTCCTGTGATAAGAAGCTTTTGGAAGTGGGAAAGACCTGTGGTTTGTCAAAAACTGCCTGTTTCTTTAAGATCCGTCTTCCCTGGGCATTTCCTGATATTTTAGTGGGAATGCGCATCGGTCTTGGATACAGCTGGCGGGCTATTATCGGTGCGGAGATGATCGCTGCGGGAAAAGGCCTTGGATATCTGATCCTGGATGCCCAGCAGATGTCCCGCTCCGACAAGGTGATCGTAGGGATTTTTGTGATCGGTCTGGTAGGTCTGCTTTGCGATAAGGCATTTTTGTGGATCATCAGAAAATGGGTCCGGGGAGGTGTGGAAAATAGCTGAGATCCGATTAAAACAGCTGGAAAAAAGCTTTGAAGTGTCAAAAAACAGTCATCCGGTGTTAAGACGGTTTTCCACAGATCTGGATACAGAAAAGATCACGGTGATATTAGGGCGCAGTGGCTGCGGAAAAACCACGCTTCTGCGGGTCCTGGCAGGTCTTGAAACATTAGATGGCGGTCAGATCCTTTTTGAACAGCCTGAAAAACTGGGAGTGGTTTTTCAGGAACCCCGCCTGATGCCATGGCTTACTTTAGAACAAAATATTTTATTTGGGGCAGACAAAAAGAAACATTCAAAATCAAAGTTAAAAGAAAAGGCAGAAACTCTTTTAAGACTTACAGGACTGGAAAAATTTGGAAAAGCTTATCCGGACCAGTTATCAGGAGGAATGATGCAGCGGGCAGCTCTGGCAAGGGCATTAGCCTGTGATGCCTCGTATCTGCTGATGGATGAACCTTTTGTAGCTCTGGATCATTTTACCAGGCAAACCATGCAAAAGGAGTTTTTAAGGATCTGCGCAGAAGAGAAAATGGGGGCGTTGTTTGTCACCCACAGCGTAGATGAGGCCCTGCTTTTAGGGGATGAGATCCTTATTATGGAAAATGGGAAGGTAGGAAGCTGGTTTACGATTGGAGAAAATCTGGCATATCCCAGAGACCTGTTGTCAGAAGAAATGATCGGCATTAAACGAAAGATCATTAAAACACTGGAAAACAGGTCACAAACGCAAAAAAACTTTTAAAACCTAACATAAAAAACGGGAGGAAATGAAATATGAAAAAATGGAATGTTTATGCAGCAGCAGTGCTGGCAGCAGTGGGAATTTTAGGAGGATGCGGTGCTAAAAATGCAGAAAGCCAGGCACCGGCAGAAACGCAGGCTGCAGAGCAGAGCGCACAGGAAAGCAGCGTGGAAGAAAGCAGGGAGACCAGTGCAGAGGAGTCAAAAACAGAGACAGAGAAAAATGGAACCCTGTCTGTTACCTATGTAAAGTCTCCATTAAATGTTCCCAGTATCGTAGAGCTGGATCAGGAGATCTTTGCCAGTGTATTTGGTCCGATGGGTTATGACGTGCAGTATTCAGATCTGACAACAGGACCGGAGCAGACACAGGCCTTAGCTTCCGGAGATATCCAGTTTTTAAATGCGGTAGGCGCTACTTCTGTAATTTTATCTGCTTCCAATGACGCAGACATTAAGATCATGAGCATTTACAGCCGTTCCCCAAAGGCATTTAAGCTGTTTGCAAAGGATGACAGCATTAAGACAGCAGAAGATTTAAAGGGAAAGAAAGTAGCAGGTCCAAAGGGAACCATTTTACATGAACTGTTAGTATCTTACTTAAATAATGCAGGTATGACTGAGGACGATATTGAATTTATGGCAATGGGGATCCCGGATGCCCAGGCAGCTTTGGCAGGTGGAAGTGTAGACGCGGCTCTTCTTGCAGGTCCGACTGCCTACAATATGGAAAAAGACGGATTTTATATAGTGACAGACGGAGAAGGTCTTACAGAGGCAACCATCGTTACTGCAACCAGTGAAAAATTCTACGAAGAACATCCGGAACTGGTAAAAGCATTTCTTACTGCACAGAAACAGGTGTTAGATGAAATGGACGCAGATCATGCAGCAGCAGTTTCCGCCACTGCAAAGGCAACCGGTTTAGAGGAAGCAGCAGTAGAAGAAATGTACGGACTTTATGATTTTGATATGGAGATCAAAGACAGTGATATTGAAGCCATGGAAAAAACAGAGAAGTTCATGGAAGATACAGGCATGATCGAAAATCCGGTCGATGTGGCATCTCTGATCTTAGATGTAGAGTAAATGATTGTGGTATAGAGTCTGTATGTGATATAATGGGTTCAAAAGAAAAACAAGGGACACCGAAGGTGGCATTTGTTTTTCCTGGCCCATTAACGAAGGTCCCGCCTGCGTCAGCAGGCAGTAGAGTGCATGAGCGCGGGGGGACGTGAGTGAAGGGGCTGTTATAAAGTGGTAGTACCATTTTATGACAGCCTTTTTGCTGCATTTAATTTAATTAAAAATGAAAAACCGATAAAGTGAGGATAAATATGGATTATAAGATCATCGTCCTGGATCTGGACGGAACATTGACAAATAGAGACAAGGTTATTACACCAAGGACCAAAGAAGCCCTGATGAAGGCACAGGAAGCAGGAAAGATCGTGGTGCTGGCATCCGGCCGCCCGACAGCAGGCGTGGAACCACTGGCAAAGGAACTGGATCTGGCACGTTTTGGAAGCTATATTTTATCCTACAACGGCGGCATGATCACCAACTGTAAAACAGGAGAAGTGATCTTTTCATCCCTGCTTCCGGTGGAGTCAAACAAGAAGATCATGGATCTGGCAAAGGAATACGGGGTGGATTTTCTGACTTATGAGGGCGAGGAGATCATTACCAATAATGACCAGTGCGTTTACGCCCACAAAGAGTCAAAGATCAACCATCTTCCTCTGCGTCAGGTAGACAACATGGAAGAGCATGTAAATTTCCCGGTAGCAAAATTTCTTCTCTTAGATGACGGGGATTACCTGGCAACCGTAGAGCCAAAGGTAAAGGCTGCCATGGGAAAGAATTTTGCAGTATACCGTTCAGAACCTTATTTCCTGGAGGTACTTCCGAAAGGAATTGACAAAGCCCAGTCTTTAGAGCGCCTGCTGCAGCATCTGGGAATGACAAAAGAAGAGATGATCGCCTGTGGGGATGGTTATAATGATCTGACCATGATCCAGTATGCAGGTCTTGGAGTTGCCATGGAAAATGCCGTCCTTCCGGTAAGAAAGGCAGCAGACTATATTACAGCTTCTAATAATGACGATGGTGTGGGACTGGTAGTAGAGAAATTTATGCTGGCTTAAGATCGTTTTTGCAGGAACTCTGCAATCATACAGGAGATGAAAACGCATATGAGAGAACTTCTGGAACAATTTTTCAGGCATTATCTGAGAGAGCGGAATTTAGAGGATACCCTGGCTCTTCTTACGGACCAGGTGATAAGCCTTGGGACCGGAGAACAGGAAGTGGCAAGAAATAAAGAGGAACTGCGTGCTTTAATGGAATGTGAATTTAAAGAAATGCCCCAGCCTCTTGACTATGAACTGTTTAACTATACTGAAAACCCTCTGGGAGAGTATGGATGGAGTATTTTCACCAATGTTCTGGCAAAGATTGACTCAGAAGGTGTAACAATGGAAATGCTGACCCGTCTTACCTGTATCTGTGTGAAAGAGGATGGAAAATGGAAGATCGCCTCTTTACATATGTCTACCCCAACTGTAGAGCAGGAACATCAGGAATTTTTCCTCTCCGTTATGGCAGGAATAACAGTGTCCGGAAGCTTTCTTCTGAAACCGCGAAAAGCTGATGGAACTGGTGTCAGAAGCCCTTCCCGGCGGTATTATGGGCAGTTATCTGGAAGAAGGATATCCTCTTTATACCATTAATGATACCATGTTAAATATATTAGGATATGCCTATGAAGAACTGGTGGATGCCACAAATGAAAAGATGATGAATATCATTTATCCACCGGATCAGAAATGGGTGGAAGAGAGCATCGAGAAGCAGTTTCATGAGAAAAATGAATATAAGGTGGAATACCGTATAGTCGGGAAAGGCGGCCGTATCATCTGGGTCAGTGATATTGGAAAGAAGATAAAGTCAGAAGACGGAAGAGATGCCATGATCAGTATTATGACCGATGTCTCTGACCGTATTGAGCGGGAGAACCAGCTGATCAAAGAAGCACAGTTAGATCCTCTTACAGGACTTTATAACCGAAAAGGGCCATCAGCTTAATAGAGGCAGACTTTTAAAGGAAAAAGCGGGACTCTTTATATCTGTGACGTAGATAATTTTAAGAGCATGAATGACAAAAGGCCACCTGGCAGGTGACAGGGCTTTGATCCATCTGGCAAAGCTGATCCGGCATTATGCAGATGAGAACTGTGTAACAGCACGACTGGGCGGTGATGAGTTTATGCTATATTTTACGGAAGATGCAGAGAAAAAGGCGCTGATGTTATTGAAAGATACAAAAGAGTTTGCCATTGCCATGAAAACGTCCAATCCGGATCTGGATATTACCATCAGTGCAGGCGGAGCCTTAAGAAACGCAGGGAAGATTTTAAAGATTTATATAAAAAAGCAGACACTGCCCTTTATCTGGCAAAGAAGGAAAAAGGGCAGCTGAAAATTTATAAGGAGCAGTAGCAGCCTGCTTTTAGGATCAGTTCATAAAGTGGATCTGTTCTGTGGTAACAGGTGTAAAACGGGCCAGTTCCTGTCCGTTCAGGTCGGTCTTATGCATGTCTACAGCGCTGATCTGGTGGTTATCATAGGTGGTATAATAATAAATTCCCTTTGTTGCATTGCAGCAGGAGGTATAAAGAGTGATCTCATATTTTCCCTCAGCTACTTCGCAGCAGCCTCTCTGCTGGTCCACAGAGCCTAAAATATGGAAAAACTGGCTGACACTGGAAAGCTCATCCCCATTGCACCGGGAATTCATTTTTACATAAGAAGCCCGGACAAAACGGGAGGAAGAGGACAGATCTCCGGGAAGTCCTAAAGCGCCCATTCCACGGCTGTAGGTATTTAAAGGCAGATCCTTTGAAAATGTATTTACGGGCTGTCTGGGTGATAAGTGCATATAGTTATTTAACTGGAACATCTGTTGCGGAAAAGGAGGATTGTTGGTCAGGACACCTGCTGGGTTGTCATAGATCATCAGTCCTTCTTTTACTGCTTCTACGGTAATAGAGCCGGTCTCATCGGCAATGAGCCAGTGGAGACTTCCTACCGGAAGCTGCGGGCTGAACGGTGTGTCTACCAGGTCCATGTTTTTTAAAGCTTCTTTGCCTCTTTTAAAGAAGCACAGGTACCCAGGATAAAGGGGATCAGTTCAAACTGGGTGATCTGATGTTTGGAACTGCTTGGATCTACGGGTTTGTATGTTGCGTTTCCAACGAAATTTAAGCCTGCGATGCCAAGACCTTTTCGTTGATGGCATCATAATAAAGAGGATAGTTTCCTGCAACATGGGCCATGCCAATGATAGCATAGTGGTTTTCCAGCTTTCCGCCATGACGCAAAGTAAAGGAGTAATTTCGGGGAGTGACTGTGATCTCATCCCCATAAGAAAATTCATAATCCAGGGTCCGTCCCATGTAAAAATCGTTGGTTTTGTAAGTTGCGGCTGTACACATGTAAGTTGTCCTTTCTGTTGTGTTGTTTTCGGATCATCGTCCGGTGCCATATCCGCCAACGGCGGATACGGGGAATAAAACAGTGCATTTGCCCGTCACAGGCGGGAAAGATTGTAGTTATATATAGCAAAAGGCTGCAGCAGAATTTGAAATTATTCTGCCACAGCCTTTATTAAATATGTACCGGACCAGCCCATGGCTGAACTGTAACGTTTATTATACTCTTGCGATACCCTCTTCAATAGCAGTATCAGCAACTGCCTTTGCAACTACATCAGCAACCTTCTTGTTTAATGGGGAAGCAATGATGTTTTCCGGAGTCAGTTCCTCATCCGGGATCATGCTGGCAATTGCGTAGGAAGCTCTCTGCTTCATTAATTCAGTGATTTCTTTTGCACGAACAGAAAGAGCGCCCTTGAATACACCTGGGAATACCAGGACGTTGTTGATCTGGTTCGGGAAGTCGGAACGACCGGTACCTACAACAGCAGCGCCGCCAGCTAATGCTTCATCTGGCATGATCTCAGGAGTCGGGTTTGCCATGGCAAATACGATACCGTTGTTCATGGTAGAAACCATTTCTTTTGTAACCAGGTTTGGACGGGATACACCGATAAATGCGTCAGCACCCTTTAAAGCATCAGCCAGCTTGCCGTGCTCATGATTTAAGTTGCTGATATGGGAGATCTCTTCCTGGCCTGGATTTAAGCCTTCATCGCCCTCGCAGATGATACCGTTGATATCACACATGATCACATTGCCAAAGCCCATGTTGATCAGGTGTTTGCCGATTGCGATACCAGCAGCTCCAGCACCGTTGATGACGATCTTTAATTTGCCCATTTCTTTCTTTGTTACTTTTACTGCGTTTAATAATGCAGCAGCAACTACGATAGCAGTTCCGTGCTGGTCATCATGGAATACCGGAATGTCGCACATTTCTTTTAAGCGGCGCTCGATCTCAAAGCATCTTGGAGCTGCAATATCCTCTAAGTTAATACCGCCAAAGCTCTTGGAGATCAGATAAATGGTCTGAACGATGGTATCGGTGTCTTTGGAGTCGATGCACAGTGGGAATGCGTCTACGTCAGCAAATTCTTTAAACAGGGCGCATTTTCCTTCCATAACCGGCATACCGGCAGCAGGACCAATATCTCCAAGACCTAAAACTGCAGTTCCGTCTGTGATAACAGCTACCAGGTTGGAACGGCGGGTCAGCTTAAAGGACTGCTCATAATCCTTTGCGATCACGCGGCATGGCTCTGCAACGCCTGGTGTATAAGCAAGGGAAAGATCCTCTCTGGTCTCGATCTTTTTACGGGAAATTACCTCGATCTTTCCGTGAAGGTCATAGTGCATCTGAAGGGAAGCCTGATTGATATCCATAGTGTGTTGTCTCCTTATGATAATTATTTATACCCATACGCCCAACAGGTGGGCGTATATTAACAATAGTTATAAACTGCAAAGCATCGCTTATACCATCTGCTCCGGATGGAAGATCTCATCAAATTTCTCAGCGGTCAAAAATCCCAGCTCTACGCAGGCTTCTTTCAGGGAGATGTTCTCCTTATAAGCCTTCTTTGCTGTTTTCGCTGCATTTTCATATCCGATATATGGATTTAAGCAGGTAACAAGCATCAGGGAGCGGTGGAGGTTTTCATCCATCTTCTCACGGTTGGCACGGATGCCGCTGACACAGCGGTCATTGAAGGAATTTAATGAGTCAGTAAGCAGACGTACAGACTGCAGGAAATTGTAAATGCATACCGGCATGAACACATTTAACTCAAAATTACCCTGGGAAGCTGCCATACCTACAGCGGTGTCATTGGCAATGATCTGAACTGCTACCATGGTAACAGACTCACACTGAGTTGGATTTACTTTTCCGGGCATAATAGAACTGCCAGGTTCATTTTCAGGGATGAAGATCTCACCAAGGCCGCAGCGTGGACCGCTGGACAGCCAGCGGATGTCATTTGCCATCTTCATCATATCGGCAGCCAGTCCCTTTAAGGCGCCGTGAGCGAAGACCAGTTCATCCTTGCTGGTAAGAGAGTGGAATTTGTTAGGTGCTGTAACAAAGTCTTTGCCGGTCAGTTCAGCAACTGCCTTTGCAACCTCTGTATCAAAGCCCTTAGGAGCATTTAAACCGGTACCTACAGCAGTGCCGCCAAGTGCCAGTTCGTGAAGTCCTTTTAAACTTAAAGTAAGCATTGCCTTGGATTTGATGAGCATTTCTCTCCAGCCGCTGATCTCCTGGGAGAAGGCGATCGGAGTAGCATCCTGCAGATGGGTACGTCCTGTTTTTACAATGCCTTCATTTTCAGCCATCAGTCTTGTAAAAGTATCGGTTAAACGGTCAATCGCCGGGAACAGCTTGTCCTCGATCTCCATAACGGCTGCAATGTGCATGGCAGTCGGGAAAGTATCGTTGGAACTCTGGGACATGTTGGAATGGTCATTTGGGTGAAGGAGTTTTTCACCTGCAATGGCATTTCCACGTCCTGCAATGACTTCGTTTACATTCATATTGGACTGGGTGCCGCTTCCTGTCTGCCATACAGCCAGTGGAAAGTTGTCATCCAGCTTACCTGCCAGTATTTCATCGCAGGCCTGTGAAATAAGAGCAAGGCGCTTATCATCCAGTTTTCCAAGGCGGTTATTTGCAATAGCTGCTGCCTTTTTTAAAATGGCAAAAGCGCGGATTACTTCCATGGGGATCTTTTCGGTTCCAATAGGGAAGTTCTGGAAACTTCTCTGGGTCTGGGCCCCCCAGTAACGGTCAGCCGGAACCTGTACTTCGCCCATAGAGTCATGTTCAATACGGTATTCCATGAATAATCTTATCCTGCCACTCAAAATGTGATTAAATATACTCACACCGAGATAATGTAGACTCTCACGAACTCTACTTACTGCTTTATCGTGTATGCTTTGGATTGACCGAAATCATATCTACTCACAAGTTCTTGTACACTCCACAGTCGTAAATTCCCGAAATAGCCTTCGGTACATACCTACGTTCGCGTTTATTTATGCAACTTCGTAAGTCATAGCATCTCTCAAATTAAGTGCAGCATTGAAATCTCTGTCTTCGATATAACCACAAGCACATTTGAAAATTCTATCTGAAAGTTTTAAATCTCTCTTGATGCGACCACAGCGGTGACACATTTTTGAAGATGGATACCATCTGGCTACTACTCTTAACTCAATACCGTTTTCATTACATTTAGATGGAAGTTTAGCTCTAAACTCATAAAACTTCTGTGACGCAACTGCTTTTGAAAGATGTCTGTTTTTCATCATGCCTTTTACATTTAAATCTTCAATCGTAATGTAGGATGGTTTGGTTTTCACTATCTCTGCGATTGTTTTGTTAATGTAGTCGGTGCGGATATGATCTATCCTATGATGAAGTTTCTTGTACCTTGAGCTTTTGTTTTTGTATATTTGCTCTTTGAGTGACTTCTCCTTTCTTTAAGTTTTCATACTTTCGAGAAAGACTTCTCTGTTCTCGAATAAGTTGTTTTTCAAGTTTCTTTAATTTTGCTGATTTGTTAATGTTCTTATAAGTTTTACCATTAGAAACAGTGGCGAAATCCTTTAATCCAAGATCAATGCCAATTCCCTCGTTAGAGTTATTAGCAATCTGGACATCAGGAATTTCCACAAGAACGGAAACATAAAATTTGTCAGCTTTGATTGAAACTGAACCACTTTTGATTACATATCCATCTTTTGTTGTTGGAATGTATCCTTTTTCTTTGATACGTACCCAACTTAAAGTTGGAATGTTGATACGATGCCTTTCGCAAAAACAGTCCTTTGGATTATTCTTAACGAAGTACATCTTCACATCAGATTTACCTTTCTTTTTGAAATTTAGGGAAAATCACTCTGATGTTTAAAAAATCTTGTAAAAGCAGTACACCCGCATTCGATTGAATGCTTTACAGATTTTGAACTTACTTCCTTAACCCAAGAATATTCTGGATGGTTTGGAAGATACTCGTTGTTAAGCCAGACACTAAACGATTTACCACTCATAAACTTTTTGCCATTATCATAAAGTTCTTTATTATGAGTAAGATAGAAGTTATAGATGTACCTACAAGTTCCTATCGTCTTGTGAATCTTGATTTTCTGCTCTTCTGTTGGATTTATTTCCGTCTTGAAGCTCTTTAGCAATTTCCTCATCCCTTTCTATTTGTTTTTTATACTTACGAAGTCCATACAACCTGCAGGAGAACACATGGAGTATTGAAACAATATCCTGCACGAGTTCCTCTTGTGGTGATAGTTCTTCATTGTTTACTATCACTATGGTCGTATTGAACTTCATACAGAATTTTTCAAACCAGTCATAGCCAAATCTGATAAATCTATCTTTGTGTGTTATGATTATGGTTTTGATTTTTTGTTCCATTACTTCATCTAATAATTCGTTCCATTTCTTGCGATTGTAATTAAGACCGCTCCCATAATCTTCAATGCATTGGTCTACGATAATACCTTTAGCATTACAAAACTGTCGTAGAAATGTGACTTGGTTTTGTAAATCATCTTTTTTTGATTTCTTGTAGAGACTCTGGCATAAATGACAACTTGACGCGTATCATCTTCTGTATTTATGCCTTTGAATTGAAGATATTGGCCGTAAGTGTAATAACGCCTATCAGTTGGAGTACGATTTGCTTTTAGAGTTCCTTCTCTATCCCAACGCTGTAACGTTTTGACAGAAACACCTAGTAATTCAGCAAAATCTTTTGGCTTGTAATTTGTGATATTTGATGTATTCATAGTATACCTCTATGAGTATATTTAAACACATATTATCACATTTGACAACTTATTCAGTTACTTAAAGTTTTCTCCTTACAGTTTGAGTGTGCTTTTTTAGGGTTCAGAAAGCACATCAGGATGTTCTTTCCTAGTATACCACACATTTTTCCGGGGGAATATATGGATTTTAAGAAAAGGTCATGAAAAGATATAGACTTTAGATATGGACTTTCAGACTTTAATATGTTAAAATTATACAGACGTAAAAAATTGTATTATTTTTAAAACGACCGTCCGGGGGCGGTAACGTATATAAGGAGCAAAAATCATGAATAAGAAGATCAAAACAGAAGCCGTAGATCATTTATTTGACGCGATCCTCACGCTGAAAGATCCGGAAGAGTGCTACAAGTTCTTTGAGGACGTATGCACCATCAATGAGCTGCTGTCACTGTCACAGCGATACGAAGTGGCAAAAATGCTCAGGGAAGGAAAGACCTATCTTGAGATCGCGGAAAAGACAGGAGCATCTACAGCTACTATCAGCCGTGTGAACCGTTCACTGAATTATGGAAGTGACGGATATGATATGGTATTTGAGCGGCTTCTTGGAGAAGAGAAAAAAGAAGAGCAGTAAAAAGAAAATGTATTGGGGATGAAAAGAGCCTTGCAGGCTATGTATGCTGCAGGGCTCTTTTTAAATGGGCAAAAAGATAGGCAAAAAGTTTTTGGTAAAAGGTTTACAAAAAGTTATGTGAGTGTTATTCTAATAGTACGTTATTTATAGAAAATAATAACGGGAGGTTACATAAAAATATGAAATTAATTAAAACAGTAGACGCAGAGGGAGCGGTCCTCTGCCATGATATTACCCAGATCATCAAAGGTGTGACCAAGGATGCAGTTTTTAGAAAAGGCCACATTGTTACAAAAGAAGATATCCCGGTACTTTTAAGCGTGGGAAAGGACCAGCTTTATGTATGGGAAAAGGAAGAGGGCATGCTTCATGAAAATGACGCTGCAGAAGTCCTTTGTGCCATGTGCAAAGGGGAACACATGGAGCGTTCCCAGGCAAAAGAAGGAAAGATCGAGCTGTCTGCAGCCTGCGATGGTTTATTAAAGATCAATAACAATGGTTTAAAGGCAGTCAATGGCTTCGGTCAGATGATGATCGCCACCCGCCACGGAAATTTTGCCGTTAAAAAAGGTGATAAATTAGCGGGAACCCGTATTATCCCACTTGTCATTGAAGAAGAAAAGATGACAAAGGCAAAAGAAGCAGCTATGGCGGCAACAGGAAACAAGCCCATCTTAAACCTGCTTCCATTTAAACATAAAAAAGTAGGTATCGTTACCACTGGAAACGAAGTTTTCTATGGAAGGATCAAAGATACCTTTACACCTGTCATTGAAGGGAAAATGGCAGAATTTGATACAGAGATCATCGATCATGTGACCTGGAACGATGATGATACAAAGGTAACAGCATCTATCCTTGATATGATCAAAAAAGGCGCGGATATCGTAGTCTGTACCGGCGGCATGAGTGTGGACCCGGATGATAAGACCCCTCTTGCCATCAAAAATACCGGGGCTGATATTGTATCTTACGGCGCACCGGTACTTCCGGGAGCTATGTTCATGTTAGCTTATTATCAGGTAACAGAGGGAGAAAATCCAAGAATAGTAGCTATTATGGGACTTCCTGGTTGCGTTATGTATGCAAAGAGGACTATTTTTGATCTGGTCCTTCCAAGAGTTATGGCAGACGATCAGGTAACAGCAGAAGAACTGGCTGCTTTGGGCCAGGGCGGCTTATGTCTGAACTGTCCAGTCTGTACCTTCCCTAACTGTGGTTTTGGAAAGGGAGTGTAATAGAAATGGAATTTACACATTTTGATGAAAATGGCAATGCCCTTATGGTGGACGTAAGTGAAAAAGCAGAGACAAAGCGGGAAGCTACTGCCAGAGGAAGCATTTATATGAGCCCTGAGTGCTTAAAGAAAGTAAAAGAAGGGACTATGGCAAAGGGAGATGTACTGGGAGTTGCCAGAGTAGCCGGTATCATGGGCGCGAAAAAGACTTCTGAGCTGATCCCATTGTGCCATTTGTTAAATCTTACCAAGCTGACGGTGGATTTTACCATAAAAGAAGAAACAAACGAGATCGAAGCAGCCTGTACCGCCCGTACTACCGGAAAGACAGGTGTGGAAATGGAAGCACTGACCGGTGTAAATATTGCCCTTCTTACCATTTACGATATGTGTAAGGCAGTGGACAAATCCATGGAAATGGGAAATATTTACCTGGAACATAAATCCGGTGGAAAAAGCGGCGAGTTTGTCAATCCTAGAAAGCAGGGCATCTGATGAAGGACAGAATGGGAAGAGAGATCGACTACATGCGGTTTTCCATTACAGACCGGTGTAACCTGCGGTGTAAATACTGCATGCCGGATGGCATTGACTGTATGCCAAGATGGGATGTGTTATCTCTGGAAGAATTTGAAGCCATTGCCATTGCAGCAGCATCTTTAGGGATCAAAAAGATCAAAGTTACCGGTGGAGAGCCACTGGCAAGAAAAAGCTGTCCCCAGTTAGTAAAGATGCTTAAAAATATCCCAGGCATTGAAAAAGTCACCCTGACTACCAACGGAGTCCAGTTAGATCAGTATCTGGATCAGCTGTTAGATGCAGGACTGGATGCTATTAATGTAAGCCTGGATACTGTAGACCCGGTACTTTATGAGAAGATAACCGGCCGGGATAAGTTAGCCGATGTTATGAGGTTCATTGAAAAAGCAGAAAACTTACCAATCCCTGTTAAGATCAATGCAGTTTCCATTGATTTCAGACAGTTGCAGGAGAATGGAAAAGCTACAGAACTTTCCCCTCAGGAAAACTGGCAGCAGATGGCAGAACTTGCAAAGCATTATCCAGTGGATGTGCGTTTTATAGAAATGATGCCCATCGGCTATGGAAAGCAGTTTAAGACCATTGATCACAACTGGCTGCTTGAAAATATGAAAAAGGTCTATCCGGATCTGGAAGAAGACACAAGAGTTCATGGATTTGGACCTGCAGTTTATTATAAAGTTCCCGGATTTAAAGGAAGCATTGGTCTGATCAGTGCTATTCACGGAAAATTCTGTTCTACCTGTAACCGCATCCGTCTGACATCCCAGGGACATGTAAAATCCTGTCTCTGCTATGATGAGGGAACAGATCTTAGAAGCATTTTAAGAGAAGGGCAGGAAAGACCGGATAAGGATACCCATTATATCTGGCCAGAAGGCAGAGATGTAAGGGATGAAAGCTGCAGGAAAAGCTGCGGGAAGCACTTGCAAAGGCGATTTATGAAAAGCCTAAGAGCACATTGCTTTGAAAAGCCAGGTGAGATCACCGAGGCACATAACATGATTTCAATTGGAGGATAAGATAAAATGGAAATAACTGGAAAAAGAGGACCGGAAGGTGTTGTAAAAGCGGTCTGTACCAGTGAAAAAAGGTGTTGAAAACATTCTGTTCCAGAAGGACATTTCCTGAAAGATTTTGGTATCGAGGGAGATGCACACGCTGGTAAATGGCATCGTCAGGTAAGTCTTTTGTCTTATGATAAGGTAAAAGAATTTAATGAGCGTGGCGCTCAGGTAGAAGATGGTGCTTTTGGAGAAAACCTGGTGGTAGAAGGGATTGATTTCCGTTCTCTGCCGGTAGGAATGATGATCTATATTGGGGATGTGGTTTTACGCATGACCCAGATCGGCAAAGAATGTCACAGCCATTGCGCGATTTATAAAAGAATGGGCGAATGCATCATGCCAAGAGAGGGCGTGTTTGCAGAGGTCTTACAGGAAGGAACCATTCATCCGGGAGATACAGTTATTACCTGTTATCCAGATGAAAACCGGCCGTTCCAGGCAGCAGTTATCACTTTAAGTGATAAAGGTGCCAAGGGAGAACGAGTAGACGAAAGCGGTCCTGCAGCAAAGGAAATGCTGGAGCAGGCGGGATATGAAGTAGTAGAGACGCTGATCCTTCCGGATGAACCGGCTATGTTAAAGACACAGTTAATGCGTCTGGCAGACGGCAGACAGTTAGATCTGGTGCTTACAAGCGGCGGAACCGGTTTTCCATGAGAGACCAGACTCCGGAAGCAACCATGGCAGTGGCAGACCGGAATGCTCCCGGAATTGCAGAAGCCATTCGTTATAAATCCATGGCAGTGACAGACAGAGCCATGTTAAGCAGAGGTGTCAGTGTGATCCGAAAGAAAACACTGATCGTAAACCTGCCGGGAAGCCCAAAGGCAGTAAAAGAAAGCTTGGGATTTATTTTAGACAGTTTGGATCACGGCTTAAAGATCCTTCGCGGCAGTGCTTCTGAGTGTGCCAGAAGAGATTAAGAAAAGGAAAACGGAAAGTTTTAAAATCGCATATAGACAGTATCTTTGTACCGCCTGCAGCGGGAGGAAGAATACCGTGCAGGCGGTGTTCTCCTTATGATCGCTATAGTCAAACGAGTATAACGATACTGCTATAAATAAATCAATTTTTATTTAAAGGAGAAATGAGATTATGAAGAAACAGATTTGCCTTGTAATGGCAGCTATGATGGCAGCAGGAATGTTAGCTGGATGCTCCGGCAGCGCAAAGGAAACCACAGCAGCAGCTACTGAAGCAGCAACAACCGCAGAAGAAACAAAAGCAGAGGAGACAACTGCAGAAGAAACTACAGCAGCAGCTTCCGGCGAAGAGACTGAGATCTTAGTTGCAGCAGCAGCAAGCTTAAAGAACGCTTACGAAGATAAGCTGATCCCAATGTTCGAAGAAGCAAACCCAGGCGTAACTGTAAAGGGAACCTATGACAGCTCAGGCAAACTGCAGACACAGATCGAGGAAGGTCTGGAAGCAGACGTATTCATGTCCGCAGCTAAGAAGCAGATGACAGCTCTGGATGAGGAAGGCATGATCGCTTCCGATACCATTACTGATCTGTTAGAGAACAAGATCGTTCTGATCGTTCCAACTGGAAATGAGAAGAAGCTGGAGAAGTTTGAGGACATCGAAAATGCAGACAGCATTGCATTAGGCGATCCTGCAAGTGTTCCAGCTGGACAGTATGCACAGGAGGCTTTAACTAACCTGGGTATCTGGGATAAGATCCAGGATAAGGTAAGTTTCGGAACCAACGTAACTGAGGTATTAAACCAGGTAGCAGCAGCAAGTGCTGACGCTGGTATCGTATACGCTACTGATGCAGCAAGCATGGCTGATCAGGTAGAAGTTGTTGCAGAAGCTCCAGAAGGAAGCCTTGCAAAGAAGGTTATCTATCCTGTAGCTGTTGTTAAGGGTACTGCTCATGAGGAAGTTGCAAAGGAATTTGTTGCTTTCTTACAGACTGATAAGGCAATAACAGTATTTGAAGAGTATGGATTTTCCAGTGCGCAGTAGTCAGTAACTATAAAACCGGGATGTTGTAAAGTAAGTTACAGTATCCCGGTTTTAATCAATTTCCCATATAAATCTCATAAGAAAAGAGGTTCTAAATGGACTGGTCCCCAATTTTGATTTCCATGAAGACAGCCAGTCTGTCTATTTTCATCACATTTTTATCGGGCTGTTTGCAGCCTGGGCAGTGGTAAGCCTGAAAAATGAAACATTAAAGGTTATCTGTGATGGTATCCTGACACTGCCTTTAGTCCTGCCGCCTACAGTAGCAGGCTTCTTTTGTTATATCTTTTCGGTGTAAAACGTCCTATCGGACAGTTTTTTATTGAATATTTCAGTGTAAAGATCGCCTTTTCCTGGATCGCGACTGTCTTGGCAGCTGTTACCATGTCATTTCCGTTAATGTACCGTTCTGCCAGAGGTGCTTTTGAACAGGTAGATCAGAACCTGGTTGCAGCGGCCAGAACACTGGGAATGAGCGAATGGGCTGTATTCTGGAAGGTGCTGTTTGCAAATGCAACACCGGGTATCTTAAGCGGCGGCGTTCTTGCTTTTGCCAGAGGTTTAGGTGAATTTGGCGCAACTGCCATGATCGCAGGAAACATTGCGGGAAAGACAAGAACACTTCCTATGGCGGTCTATTCAGAAGTAGCTGCAGGAAATATGGACGCAGCATATTCTTATGTAGCTATCATTGTTGTCATTGCATTTATTTCCGTTGTTCTTATGAACTGGGGCGCATTGATCCGCTCACGGAAGTTTTAATGTTCTCTCGGAGGTAAAAAGAATGGCTATTCAAACAGAACATTCTCTCCAGCTTGGAGTTGAAATAAAGAAAAAATTAAAAGAATTTGACCTGGACATTTCATTCAGCGCAGGAAAAGGGTGTCTGGGTATTTTAGGTCCTTCCGGCTGTGGAAAGAGTATGACTCTTAAATCCATTGCAGGTATCGTTACCCCGGACAGCGGCCGTATTGCCTTACAATATGCAAAAGGGGAAGCTGCCGGGGGAAGAGTTCTCTATGACTCGGCTTTAAAGATCAATGAAAAACCACAGATGCGCCGTGTAGGCTATCTGTTCCAGAATTATGCCCTTTTCCCAAACATGTCTGTTGAGGAAAATATTGCAGCCGGTCTTAAAGGAATGGAAAAGAAAAAGGCAAAAGTAGGAGAAATGATCGAACGTTTCCGCCTGACAGGTCTTGAAAAACGTTATCCGGGACAGCTTTCCGGCGGTCAGCAGCAGAGAGTTGCGTTAGCCCGTATTTTAGCTTATGAGCCGGAAGCACTGCTCCTTGATGAGCCGTTTTCTGCTATGGATACATACTTAAGAGAGGGTCTGCGTCTGGAACTTTCTAAAGTATTAGCTGACTATGACGGTGTTTCTGTTATGGTAACCCATGACAGAGACGAGGCCTTCCAGCTTTGCAAAAATATTATGCTGTTAGACAAGGGACATGTGCTGATCGCCGGAAATTCCAGAAAGATCTTCCAGGATCCTGTTACCTGTAAGGCAGCAAGACTGACCGGATGTAAGAATATTTCAAAGATCGAACGGATCGGCGAATACCGTGTCCGCGCTCTTGACTGGGACAATATGGAGTTCATCACTGACCGTTCGGTTGGAGATGATATAACTGCCATCGGTATCCGTGCCCATGATTTTGAGCCTTTGGCAGGAGAAGAGGCAAAGGCCAAAAAAGAGGCTGGAGAGGAAAATCTTATCCCTGTTGTAGATCCAAGTATTTCCGAAATGCCATTTGAGTGGTATATTACTCTTAGCAATGGTTTATGGTGGAAAAAGGAAAAGACCATCCACACCCATGACGCAGCGGGAGTAGTACCGGAATATCTCCGGGCAGATACGTCAGCGATCCTGCTTTTAAAGGGAGAACTGTAGAACAGACATAAGAAAGGAAATGGGAAACATGGAGTTAAAAACTGGAAAAAAGCTTCGCACAGGAGCAGTTATTGTGGCAGCAGGACATAAAAGTAAAAATTCTGTTTTTAAACCCTTGCTTCCGGTGGGCGACAGTACGGCGATCCGCCGCATTATCATTACCTTAAAGCGGGCGGGAGTTTCCCCTATCGTAGTAGTAACAGGGGATAAGGCAGATGAGCTGGAAAAACATATTTCCAATCTCCAGGTGATCTGCCTTAGGAATGAGCAGTATGCTGTGACCCAGATGTTTTCCAGTATCTGTATGGGGCTTAACTATATAGAAGATCTTTGCGACCGCGTGTTTGTGCTCCCGGCGAAGTTTCCGGTTTTCTTACGGGAAACTGTGCAACGTCTGATGCAGTCAGATGCAGATGTGGTCCGTCCCATGTTTGACGGCCACAGAGGTCATCCTGTTCTTATTTCTTCTTCTGTACTTCCCTCTATTGTATCTTATCAGGGAAGTGATGGTTTAAGAGGAGCCCTTCGTCAGGCAGCAGAAACCTTTCAAGAAGAAAATATTCCCGTTGAGGACAAGGGGATCATTCAGGCTATAGAAACAGAGGGAGACAGCAGCGTTGATTTTATCCGGAAACAGCAGATCCAGGTCCATCCAAGGATCCAGCTTGGCTTAGAACGGGATGATATATTTTTTAATGCCCAGACAGCCCATTTCTTACAGCTTACTTCCCATACAGGTTCCATGCAGACAGCCTGTAAGCAGATGCATATGTCATACACAAAAGGCTGGAAGATCTTAAGAGAAGCAGAAAAACAGTTAGGCTTCCCGCTTTTGTTTTCACGGTCCGGAGGCAGTGACGGGGGGGCTTCCAAACTGACCCCTAAGGGAGAAGAATTTTTAAAACGGTATGTAAAAATGGAAGAAGACCTGAAAAAAGAGGGAGAACGGTTGTTTGAACTTTATTTCGGGAGAGAAGTATAAAAACAGAGTAAACTAAAAACAGGATGATTGCAGGTATGAGCTTGCAATGGTACTGTTTTCGGTAAGTACCTTCCAGGCAAGGAACATACCGGTAGTTGTAAAAAGAAGGGAATGGAACTGATCATCCAGGATCAGCTGGTTCATCTGTTCTAAGCATTCAGAAGCATTCTGCCATGAAAAATGGGGGATCACAGACATTTCCAGACTTTGTCTGAGAAAGTGTTCCTGGGATACACGGGCTATGGAGATGGGGGAAAACAGGGTTTCACGTTTGGGGTACCTTTGAAGAGGATGTTCCTTCCCAGGAAGTTGCAGAAGAAACCAGAAAAGAAGATTAGAAAAGAAGATTAAACTAAAAATGTTTGCATAATTGCAAAAAAATGTTATACTTAAGTAAGTAACACAAAAAGCAGTTTGGAGCTTTATGCAAGCAGTATGCAGGAACTGTCCGGTGATCCGGGAGAAAAACTGTGAAAAGTCGGTACGGCCATTGCCCCGGGATGAAGATCCCGGAAATGGCCCGCCGGTTTTTTTGCTATAGCGTTGTATTTAATTAAGAATAACGGAGGAAACTATATGGGGGAAAGCAGGCTTCACTACGGAATGTCGCTGAGGCTGTATTTTGAGGAAAAAGCTTTTGGACCGGGAATGGTCATGCTCCTTCGGGAGGTGGAGCGTACCGGTTCGCTGCAAAAAGCAGCAAAGGCTATGAATATGGCTTACAGCAAAGCCTGGAAGATGTTAAAAGGGGCAGAAAAAGAATGGGGATTTGCCCTTACAGACCGTGAGACCGGAGGAAAAGACGGCGGCGGTTCTACACTGACACCACAGGCAGAACGGCTGATCGAGGCATACGAAGGCTTTAAAAAGGATGCAGTAGATCATCTGGATCAGCTGTTTGCACAGTATTTTTCAGAGGAAAAGGTAGAAAAGATAAAAGGAATGGAGTGATATTATGGAGCCACAGGAGATCGTATTCTGTAAAGGAGGCGGCTGTACTGCCAAGCTGGGACCGGGAATACTGGCAAGAGTGTTAAATAACCTGCCAAAGACCTATGATCCCAACCTGCTTATCGGCTTTGACGGTTCTGATGATGCAGCGGTGTACAAGCTTACCGATGACCTGGCTATTGTACAGACACTGGATTTCTTCCCGCCTATGGTGGAAGATCCCTATATTTTCGGTCAGATCGCAGCAGCAAATGCCTTAAGTGACATTTACGCTATGGGCGGTGATGTAAAAACAGCTTTAAATATTGTATGTTTCCGGAAGCAATGGATTTAAACATCTTGGGAAAGATCATGTTAGGAGGCAGTGAAAAGGTAAGAGAAGCAGGCGGCGTCCTTGCAGGGGACATTCCATTGCAGACAGCGATGTAAAATATGGCCTGTCTGTAACAGGGGTGATCCATCCGGATAAAGTGTTTGCCAACAGCGGCTGTAAAGTGGGAGATGCGCTGATCCTTACAAAGCCACTTGGCGTCGGGATCGTATGTACGGCATCACGTATGAAAGCAGCTTCCAAAGAGGCCTATGACCTGGCAGTGAAATCCATGACTACATTAAATAAGTATGCGTCTGAGATCCTGCGTAAATACCGTTTACACGGCTGTACCGATGTGACAGGCTTTGGATTTTTAGGCCATCTTTGTGAAATGGTCACAGACCAGGCTACAGCAAGGATCTATAAGGAAAAAGTGCCTTATATCCCGGAATGTGAGGATTATGTAGAAGAATTTTACCTGACAGCTGCTGCCCAGAGAAACAGAAACCATGTGCAGGATAAGGTGGAGTTCAGAAACTGCTCCTTTGCAACAGAAGAGATTTTATATGATCCGCAGACGTCCGGCGGACTGCTGGCATCTGTAGATAAAGAAGATGTTCCGGCTATTATGGAAGAACTGGAAAAACTGGGACTTCCCTGCGGCGTAGTAGGAGAGATCCTGCCGAAACAGGAGAAGGCGGTTATCATCCAGTAGATGAACATGGCCGCCCACGGGCGGCTTGACAAGATACATGCCAATAAACCGCCAACGGAGGTTTTGGATATCAGATTTATGGAAAGAGAGGAAGAAAACCATGAGATTAGATGAAAGAGGAAAACAGTGCCCATTACCAGTCATTGAAGCAAAGAAAGCATTAGAGGCATCTGCACCAGGAGAAAAGGTAGAAGTTGTTGTAGATAACGAGATCGCAGTCCAGAACTTAAGTAAAATGGCAGATCACAAAGGTCTTGCTGTATGCTCTGAAAAGACAGGTGAGCGTGAATTCTTAGTTACCATTACTGCAGGAGAAGGAAATGGTGAAGCTGCTGAAGCACCGGTTGCAGCAGAAGAAGTGACCTGCACACCAAATGGAAGAAGAAAAGGCATGGTAGTTGTCCTTTCCTCCAACCAGATGGGACAGGGGGATGAGGCATTAGGAAAGCTTCTGATGAAGGGCTTTGTATTTGCACTGACCCAGCAGGATATGCTGCCGGAGACCATTCTTTTACAATAGCGGTGCCTTCTTATCCTGTGAAGGTTCTGACAACCTGGAAGACCTTAAGACCTTAGAGGCACAGGGCGTGGAGATCCTTACCTGTGGAACCTGCTTAAACCACTACGGACTGGCTGAAAAGCGTCAGGTAGGCGGTGTTACCAATATGTATGAGATCGTGGAGAAAATGACCAAAGCCAGCGTAGTGGTACGTCCATAAGGCATTTTGTGCCAAGGCACATTCTTTTACTTAGAAAGTATAATTTTTTAGGAGAAGGTAAATATATGATACAGAGAAATGAACAGCTTGTGATTGTAAGAGGAGGAGATATTGCTCCGGTACCATCAGCGCTTTTCCGCAGCGGATATCCGGTAGTGATCCTGGAGATATCCACACCGTCTGCGATCCGCCGTCAGGTGGCGCTTTCAGAAGCTGTTTATGACGGGAGAGCAAGGTTGAGGATGTGACCTGTATAAAGGTAGAGTCCTGGGAAGAAGCAAAAGAGGTATTAAAAGAGAAAAAGAAAGTACCTCTTTTAGTAGATCCGGAGTGCAATATCTTAAAACAGGTACGTCCATGGGCCTTAGTAGATGCGATTTTGGCAAAGAAAAATCTGGGGACAAACCGCCAGATGGCAGATAAGACTATTGCTTTGGGACCTGGTTTTAGTGCAGGTGTAGATGTAGATCTTGTAGTTGAAACACAGAGAGGCCATAACCTGGGCCGTATTATCGAAAAGGGACCGGCTACGCCCAATACAGGTACTCCCGGTATCATCGGCGGATACGGAAAAGAACGGGTCATCCATTCACAGGCAGAAGGAAAGCTTTACGGCAGAGTAAAGATCGGTGATAAGGTAGAAAAAGGACAGACCATTGCTGTAATCTGCACAGAAAACGGGGAAGAGGTCAAGGTAGAGGCAACTCTTACCGGTCTGGTCCGCGGTCTGATCCGTGATGCTTATCCGGTAACAGTTGGCTTTAAGATCGCAGATATCGACCCGAGAGAAAGTGAATATAAAAACTGCTTTACCATTTCTGATAAGGCAAGAAACATCGGAGGCTCTGTTTTAGAGGGCCTGATGTACTTAGAGGAAAAGCAGGGATATTAAGGAGGGGAGCATATGATCTATCTGGACAGCGCGGCTACTTCTTTTTACCGTCCGCCCTGTGTGGCAGAAGCGGTGGCAGAGGCCATTTCCAGTATGGGAAACTGCTCCAGAGGAGCTTATAAAGAAGCACTTACAGGAGCCAGAGTCATTTTTGAGACCCGGGTCCTTTTATCAGAAATGTTCCATGGAGATGGTCCGGAGCAGGTGGCATTTACAGCCAATTCTACCGAAAGCTTAAATATTGCCATTAAGGGGCTGATCAGACCGGGAGACCGGGTAGTGACAACGGTTTTAGAACACAACAGTGTGCTGCGTCCTTTATATGAAATGGAAAAACAGGGAGCAGAACTGGTCATTGTTGGCTGTGAACAGGCACCGGAAAGTGCCGGTGAAGAGGAAAAAGAACTGGTAAGACGCCTTGGAAAACTGGACTACAAAGCCCTTAAGGCAGCGATCACACCGGGAACCAGGGCAGTAGTCATGACCCATGCATCTAATCTTACAGGAAATCGTACAGATCTAAAAAAAGTAGGAGAGTGGTGCAGACAGGCCGGAGCCCTTTTTATCGTAGATGCATCCCAGACAGCAGGTCATTTTCCTATTAATATAGAAGAAAACCATATTGATGTGCTGTGTTTTACCGGTCACAAAGGCCTTATGGGACCCCAGGGAACAGGCGGACTGTGTGTGCGCAAAGGTCTTGCTGTAAAACCTTTATTATCAGGAGGAAGCGGTATCCTTACCTTTGAAAAACAGCATCCTTCAGTGATGCCTACAGCGTTAGAAGCAGGTACTTTAAACGGGCATGGCATTGCCGGACTGAGAGCTGCCCTTCTTTACATAAAAGAAGAAGGGATCGAGGCCATAGGCGCCCGGGAACAGAAGCTGATGCAGCTTTTCTATGAACAGGTAAAGGAGATCCCGGATATCCGCATTTACGGGGATTTTTCACAGAAAGACAGAGCTGCTATTGTGTCTTTAAACCTGGGAGAAGAAGAGTCCGGGAAAGTCAGCGACTATCTGTCAACAGAATATGGGATCGATACCCGTTCCGGCGGTCACTGTGCGCCTTTAATGCATGGGGCTTTAGGCACTGTGGACCAGGGGGCTGTGCGTTTCAGTTTTTCTCATTTTAATACAGAAGAGCAGGTGGAATGTGCAGTACGGGCATTGAAAGAGTACTAAAAAGGAATAAAACCCAAAAGAAAATATCTCAAAATACAAAAAACAGGACTGTGGACCAGGGAATTTCTGGTTACAGTCCTGTTTTTATTTTTTTAGTTCATGCCTGTCTCTATGCCGGAACATGCTGCATTAAGATTTCAGTAAGAGCAGTACCGCTGCTGGTATGACAGCGCACGATCTCGGTCTCCTGCTCATTGACCTCGTCTAAAGCGCAGCGGATCATCTTGTGGGAAACGGTATTGGTGAACAGAACTAAAAGATCCGGTCTTCCGATCTGCTTGTCCAGGCTGGCACTCATCTGAGTGAATACCTTTGCCTTGCAGTTATAGTTTTTACAGATTTTTTTATACTGGCTGACCATACGGTCATGTCCGCCGATGATAACAACGCTCATGAATGTAGCCTCCTTTGGTGTGTGCAATATAATGTGTTGTGTGCCCCTGAAAAGTGTATTTAGAACATGTTCTTGTATTATATGTATGGGGGAATGGTAAGTTATATGTTTCGTATCAGAATGGTTAGTGCTAACTAACTCTTGATAAAATCATACATGATTTGTAGGAAAATGTCCATAGGATTAAATGATAAGTTTTCTCAATAACATGTTAATAATTTGGCGGGCTTGTTAATTCTAAAACTTTTTGCATAATATACAAAAATATTTAGATATTCTCAAAAACCTTATTATTTTTGCGGATTGTACCTAAAAAATTTTTAGGTTATACTGTTTACAGAGTTAAGAAAGCAATCCAACAGGTTGAAACAAACCGGTTAAGCAATAAAAACTACGAATTAAAAACTACGACTCAGGAAAGGAAGACAAGAACATGGCAGCAATCGCAGTAACATTTGTATTTGGAATTTTAGCTTACGATATGTATAAAGTAATCTGTGAGAAATAATAACAGATAAAAATTGAAAACCAGCAAAGACCTGAAACAGTCTGGATCAACAGACGCTGTTTCAGGTCTTTTTGTATTTGTTTTATATTTGTACACAGCTGTTTTCTTTACGGTATTAAGAATTTATGGTAAAATTACTCCAAAGACAAATTTTGGGGGAATTTATTTGAAGATTTCTGTAAAAACACAGGGAAAATGGACACAGACGGATACGTTGTGGTCCGCGCTTTTTATAGACGATCGGTTAAAAAAAGATCCGGGTCAGGCAGACCATTCCCCTGTTCTTTCTTTTGTGGGAGGCGGGGGAAAAACCTCTTATATACGCCGTCTGGCCTGGGAAGGCAGAGAAAAAGGATGCCGTGTGCTGGTAATGACTACGACCCATATGGCAGTTCCGGAATATTTTGGAGTATTGGAACCGGATCTGGGACAAGTAGAAAAAATGCTGGAAAAAGAAGGGATAGCAGTTGCAGGATGTCCTGCCAAAGAGGGAAAGATCGCTTTCCGGGACTGGGAGTTTTATGAAAAAGCAGGAAAACTGGCAGATGTGATCTTAGTGGAGGCAGATGGTTCCAAACGGCTTCCGGTGAAAGTGCCTGGACCAAAAGAACCGGTGATCCCTGAAAATTCCGATCAGATCCTTTGTATCTATGGTCTTGGAGCTTTGGGAAAACAGGCAGCCGACTGCTGTTTCAGGATGCAGCCGTCAGAACAGCTTTTAAAAATACCAGAGGATCAAAAAGATGGAAAATGGATCATGACAGAGGAGAAAATGTCTCTTTTAATGAAAAAGGGGTATTTAGAGCCATTGAGACAACAATTTCCTTACAGTCAGGTGATCCCGGTCTTTAACCAGGCAGATACCATGAAACTGGAAGAAAATGGAAAAAACATTCTGGAAAGAATGGAGGAAGAACGGGGAATATTAACAGGAGAACTGTGGAAGGAAACGTCATTTAACCTGTTTTAGGGGGATGTACTGTATAAAAAGATAAAAGAGGTAAGTACAATGAAGGTATCAATGATCTATATGGCTTCCGGATTTGGAAAGCGTTATGGGACCAACAAACTGATCACAGAATTCAGAGGCGAGCCGTTGTATCTTCACGGGCTTTTAAGCTTGCAAAAGGCAGCGAAATTGTTAGAAAAAACGGAAAAGATCAACTGTCAGCTGATCCTCATCAGCCAGTATGAACGGGTACTGTCCGGATCTGTGGAGCAGGTTCCGGAAGCAGAGCGCTTTTTTAATGAGGACAGCGACCAGGGAATTACAGCTTCTATTAAACTTGGCACAGAGGTTGCCTGGGATAATGCAGATGCATATCTGTATTTTGTGGCAGACCAGCCCTGTATGGCAGGAGAGACCATAGCCAGGTTTGTCAGTGAGTTTATGAAAAGCAAAAAAGGGATCGGCTGTGTGTGTGCAAAGGGACACAGAGGCAGCCCTAATATATTCCGTAGACGCTACAAAAAAGAGCTTCTTGCTTTGGAAGGAGATCAGGGCGGACGCCAGATCATGCAGAAATATCCACAGGAAATATGGATGATGGAAGTGGATGAAAGAGAATTAAAAGATATTGACCAGCCGGCAGATCTGACTGCATTGCGCCTGGAACTGGAAAATACGTGATCTTTCAGATATTAAAGACATCAGAATTGTTTTAAAAGCACAAGGGAAGAAAAATGAAACAGAAAGAAAATGTAAAAGAGGAAGTAAAAGAAGAGGCCGGGGAAAAACAACAGAAGAATAACTTCGCCCAGGGAAGCATTGTTGTAAACATATTAAAACTGGCAGTGCCTATGACATTGGCACAGCTGATCAATGTGCTCTACAACATTGTAGACCGGCTTTATATCGGCCAGTTAAAAGATGAGGCGACCATATCTTTGACAGGTCTTGGACTGTGTCTGCCCATCATATCCATTGTGATCGCCTTTGCAAACCTGTTTGGAATGGGCGGTGCCCCATTGTGTTCCATTGAAAGAGGACGGGGAAACAATGAAGAGGCAGAAGCCATTATGGGAAATTCCTTTGCTATGATGGTTGTTGTAGGAGTTATCCTGACTGTGGTGGGACTTGTATTTAAACGGCCTATGTTGTATTTATTTGGCGCCAGTGACGCAACCATCGGATATGCGGACTCCTACATCACCATTTATCTGATGGGAAATATCTTTGTTATGACCTTGGAATGAACAGCTTTATCAATTCCCAGGGTTTTGGCACCATTGGAATGATGACTGTATTATTGGGAGCAGTTGCAAATATTATCCTGGATCCTGTTTTATCTTTTTTTCACATGGGTGTGCGTGGGGCAGCGCTGGCAACGATCTTATCCCAGCTGATCTCCGCCATCTGGATCTTAAAATTCCTTACAGGTCCAAAGGCTATTTTAAAGCTGAAAAAGAACTGTATGAAACTGAAAAGATCCAGGGTCCTGCGTATCATTGGCCTTGGAATGAGCGGCTTTACCATGTCCATTACCAACAGTTCTGTCCAGGTCATGTATAATGCCATGCTCCAGAAAACAGGCGGTGATTTATATGTAGGTATTATGACGGTCATTAATACAGTCCGTGAAGTCATTTCCATGCCGGTCCAGGGCATTACCCACAGCTCCCAGCCTGTGATGGGATATAATTACGGTGCAAAGAATACGGCCGTGTGAAAAGCAATTGTGTTTGTATCTGCTGTTTCTGTTTTGTATACATTAGAGTGTGGTCTCTGGTCCATGCATTTCCGGAGTTTTTCATCCGTATCTTCAACCGTACCGGGGATCTGGTGGAAGCGGGAATTCCGGCTATGCGTATTTATTTCTTCGGCTTTTCATGATGGCGTTTCAGTTTGCAGGACAGGCCATCTTTGTTGGTCTTGGAAAAGCGAAAAATGCGGTATTCTTCTCTATTTTCCGTAAAGTGATCATTGTAATACCGCTGATCATTATTTTACCCAGCATGTTTCATATGGGAACGGACGGCATTCTTATGGCAGAACCGGTGTCCAACTTTATCGGCGGAACGGCATGCTTTGTGACCATGCTCTGCACCGTATGGCCGGAACTTACAAAGGGGAAAGGGATAAAAACAAATGAAGATAAATTTGCGAAGGGTTACAACAGGCGCTGTTCTTATAGCAGCAGCGTCTGCTTTTTTGTTCTGTACCGGATTTACGAAAGCATCTGATCATGGGAACCATGAAAATGGTTATTTAAAGTCTGCAACCTATTACTCGGATGACTGGGTGATCAATTTCTGGAACAGTGAAAGCAGCCATATGGATGAGGAGTTAAAACAGATCCGGGAAGATGGGTTTAACAGCATTATTCTTGTAGTACCGTGGAGGGAATTTCAGCCATCTATGGCGCCGGAACACTATAATGACTACGCATGGGAGAAGTTTGACCGGGTAATGAAGGCGGCAAAAGCCCAGGATCTGAAGGTCATGTTAAGAGTGGGATATACCTGGGACTATTACAGCAGTGAAAATGTACTGGCCCGTTATGAAAAGCTGCTTTATGACAGTGAAACAAAGAAAGCATGGCTTCACTATGCAAAACGGTTGTATGAAAAGGCGTCTGCTTATGACAATTTCAGCGGCGGTTTTATTACCTGGGAAGATTTCTGGAATTTTGCGGAAAATGGCAGTACCCTTTATGGAAGCGGGATCACAGGACGGAAAATGGCAGCACAGTGCGGCTATACCCAGTATGTAAAAGAACATTATACATTAGAAGAATTAGGAGAGATCTACAGGGATACCTTTGACTCTTATGGGGAAATCTATCTGCCGGCAAAAGAGTCTTATGCAAGAAAATTGTTTTTCCAGTTTTATGACCATTTTTTAAATGATATCCTTGCAGAGACCCAGACTGTATTTCCGGACCTTTCCATGGAAGTGCGTCTGGATGTGGATCCGGTAAGGCGGCTGGACGGGACATTAGAAGGTGCTCCTCATGATGCTACTTTTTCCTGTGGCTCATCCGGCTTTGCCAGTGCCATGTTCAGCGTTCCCATGGGATTTGAAAATAATGGGGAAAAAGTAACAGCAGCCCAGGCTCTTTCCAATGCAGCTTCTTATTTTGACCGGTTATTCCAGAGCAGCCAGCAGAAAAAGATCTACATTGACCAGTTCTTATTTACAGATAATACACCTGGTTTTGAACATAATGCCCAGCTTTTGGAAACGGAGAAAGCGGCTTATCTGGATGGAATGGCAGAGCTGTTTAAAGCAAAGACACTTGGATACGGGATCTGGACCTACAGGGATTACGGGGATAATAAAGTGTATAATTCCCAGTTTGCCCTTGCACAGCAGGGCTGGAAATTTTCCGGCGGGAGCAAAGTAGAAGAGCACAATGGAAGCAGGATGGCAGTACTTCCGGTTTCCGGATGGATCAGCCAGGATATCCACAACCGCTCTGCAGGAATGGAAGAAAATAACCTGTATGTAAGTTTTCTGCTGGAAGGAGAAGGAAACTGCCGGGTCATGGTGCAGGCAGGAGGACAGAAGCAGACTGTATCTGCAGGCAGTCCGCAGACCGTGACCCTTAACTTTGGTACTGCATCTGCAGGAGAACTGGTCATTTCAGCCCAGGGAACAGGAACAGTATACATAGATGATGTAAAAGTGTATACTGGCATTACGCAGGGGGACATGTACCATATGGATGGAACGGAAAGCTCCTGTATCCAGGCAGTACGTGCCATGAACGCAAAAGTCCGTTAAAAAAGCGCGCTTAGAATAAAAAAAGAGTTTCGGAACATAATAGTCTGGTAACCTTTAAACCTAAGAAATGTTTGAATGAAAGATCAGGAGGGACCAGATTATGACGAAACTGGAATGTAGCGCAAAAAACTGTGTACACTATGCGGAAGGGTGCTGCTGTAAGAGTTCTATTACAGTAGACGGGGCTCATGCACGCTGTGCAGATGATACCTGCTGCGCAAGTTTTTCCGAAAACACAGGCGGAGTCTTTAAAAATCTTTTTAAAACGCCTGAGTCCAAACTGGATGTGGTTTGTGATGCGGACAGCTGCAGATATAATGAAGATCACTGCTGCTGTGCAGGAAAAATCGATATCCGTGGAGAAGACGCCTGTGACTGCGGAGAGACCTGCTGCGGTACTTTTGAGCAGGGATAACGGAGAAAAAAATAAATAAAAAACCTATTGACAAAGAAAACAAAATAGAGTATAGTAATAAAAGTTGTGAGAACGACTGACAGGAAAGCAGGTATATCCGCCTCACCCTGGCACGAGCAAGTGACCCGGGTTCATATTTCAGACACTGACTGAAAACTGAATGTTTTGGTTTGATTTTTATCTGGTATCGTATTGAGAGACAGATAAAGGTTTCAGTGAAAGATTATGTATTTTTGCGGATGGCACTGGCTATCCGCTTTATTTTTGCTCTTCATTCAAAAACATGACTATGGAGGTGTACAACTATTAGCGAATTAATGATTAACGAACAGATCAGAGACAGAGAAGTAAGATTGATCGGTGAAAATGGTGAACAGTTAGGAATTATGTCTGCAAGAGACGCTTTCAAGCTGGCACAGGAAGCAGAACTGGATCTGGTAAAGATCGCACCAACTGCTAAACCACCGGTATGTAAGATCATCGATTACGGAAAATACCGTTACGAGCTGGCTCGTAAGGAAAAAGAAGCCCGCAAGAAACAGAAAGTAATTGATGTAAAAGAAGTTCGTTTGTCCCCGAATATTGATACTAACGACCTGAACACAAAAGTAGGAGCTGCCAGAAAGTTCCTGGAAAAGGGAGACAAAGTAAAAGTTACTCTTCGTTTCCGCGGTCGTGAAATGGCACATATGTCCAAGTCAAAATACATTCTGGACGATTTCGCTGAGAGTCTGGCTGATATCGCAGTAGTAGATAAGCCCTCAAAGGTGGAAGGAAGAAGCATGGTTATGTTTTTAACTGCAAAACGTTAAAATAGAAAGTTTTAAGGAGGAAATTTACAATGCCAAAGTTAAAAACCAGCAGAGCTGCAGCAAAGCGCTTTAAAAGACAGGAACCGGTAAGTTAGTCCGCAATAAAGCTTACAAGTCTCACATCTTAACTAAGAAGTCTACTAAGAGAAAGAGAAATCTTAGAAAAGATATCGTTACCGATGCTACTAACGTAAAGGCAATGAAGAAGATTTTACCATATCTGTAAGTTTTAGATTGTAGAAGGAGGAATTACCGATGGCAAGAATTAAAGGCGGTTTAAACGCAAAGAAGAAGCACAATAGAATCCTGAAGATGGCTAAGGGCTACAGAGGCGCTCGTTCTAAGCAGTACAGAGTTGCTAAGCAGTCCGTTATGCGCGCACTGACCAGCTCCTACGCAGGCAGAAAAGAGAGAAAGAGACAGTTCAGACAGCTGTGGATCGCTCGTATCAACGCAGCAGCTCGTATCAATGGTCTGTCCTACAGCAAGTTCATGTACGGCTTAAAGCTGGCTGAGGTTGATTTAAACCGTAAGGTTCTGTCCGATATGGCTATCAACGATGCAGAAGGTTTTGCTAAGTTAGCAGAACTGGCAAAGAGCAAACTTGCTTAATCTGTCAGAATTATTATAAATAGTAAGCACCGGGAATGACTGAAAAGTTGTTTCCGGTGTTTTTGTTGCCATGCATTTTATGCATCTGAAGGAAGCTGCCGGTAGCAGGTTCAAAGTGAAGAAATACCGCCTGCATCCAACGGAACTGGCAGCAGACGGTATTTGAAGATTTTTGGGATAAATACAATGTTTTGAAGCGGATCTGATGTGATCAGATCAGGCCACAGCGTTCGCCTTGGGGAATATCCCTCTGTATACATGCAGGAAGTAAATGATCTCTGCAATGGCTGTAATGGTCCAGGAGAAAACATAAAGCAGATACAAAGACGGGATCGTCTTAAAGTATGCAAATACAGTGTAGACCCATACAACACGGAATACACAGGAACCCATGATCACGATGAACATGGGAACCAGACTCTTTCCAAGGGCTCTGGAAGCGGCAATGGTGCAGTCCATAAAAGCAGAAACACCATAGGAAAAGCCCATGATGGTAAGGCGCTTAAGACCGGCAGTAATGACTTCAGGATCAGCTGTAAACAGAGATAAGAACTGTTTTCCGAAGATAACTAAGAGCAGTCCCATAGCACCTCCGATGCCGAAAGAATACAGCAGGCTGATCAGATAGCTCTTTAATACCCGGTCACGTTTTCCGGCACCCAGGTTCTGGCTCATAAAGCTGGCGCATGCGGTATAGATAGCTGCCATTACGTCATAGATCAGGCCGTCGGAGTTTGCAGCCGCAGAATTTCCTGCAACCATAGTGGCGCTGAAGGAATTGACACCTACCTGTACAAACAGGTTTGCAAGGGCGAAAATAGCATTCTGCAGACCGGAAGGAATACCGATCTTTAAGATGTCGATGGTCTTTGACGGGTCCGGACGGAGCTTTGATAAATGCAGTCTGTAATCTGTATTGATACAGAACAGATCACGTAAGATCAGTCCGGCAGATACATACTGGGATATGGCACTGGCAGTTGCAACACCGGCTACATCCATCTTGCAGATGACAACGAAGAACAGGTTCATGATCACGTTTAAAACGCCTGCAAGGAGCAGATAGCGTACCGGCCTTGCTGTATCACCGTCTGCGCTGAAAATAGCATTACCGCAGTTATAAACAGCCAGGGCAGGCATTCCAAGGAAGTAAATGCGAAGATACAGCACAGAGCCGTCGATCAGCTCTTCCTTTGTATGTAAGATCTCAAGGACAGGTCTTGCAAAGCAGATACCGAATAATAACAGGGCCAGACCGCTGCAGATACTGACGATAAGAGCAGAGTGGACCGTATGGGAAAGAGCCTGCTTTTTCCCGGCGCCAAGATAGAGGGCGGTAAGTACATTGATACCACCCGCCAGACCAATGAGAAAGCCTGTAAACATCGTTACCAGGATCGCAGTGGAACCAACGGACCCCAAAGCTAACGGCCCCGCAAAACGCCCTACAACGGCGATATCCGACATATTAAAAAGAACCTGGAGGACATTGGAAAGCATCAGCGGTATGCTGAAAACAAAAATGTTCTTCCAAAGGGATCCCTGAGTCAGATCTTTAGATGGCTGTTTCATAAAAACTTCTCCATTCGTAAAAAATAATTTTATATATGAAATTTTGTAAAGATAAAAAAAGACCCATAACACAGAGTTTTCTGTGTTATCAGCACTAGCTTCAGTATAGCATAAGGGGATATTGTGTACAAGAGATGGAAAAATAAAAGTTTCTTTTGTTTATGAGTATTTATGATATTAAAGAGATCCTTTCTATGATATCGAACATATCATAGAAGGATCTCTTTTAGTGGTTATGTTTTAAACATGTATTTCCTGTTTTGTAATTATTTATCAAGGCCTTTCCATACAATGTTCTTGTAACGATCAGGATCGGTATCGCCCTCTGTAGAGAAGAGCAGTACTTTGGAATTTTCATCCAGGCCAATGTCATTTCTTAAATCTTTGTATTCGTCCATGGTCATCATAGCTGCTAATGCACCGAATGGAGCAGCACCAGACTCACCGGAGGTGATCGGAGCATCGCCCTTAACAGGAGCAGCTAACATACGCATACCATTTGCAGCAACCCAGTCAGGAGCAGCAATGAATACTTTTACATGGTTCTTTAAGATGTCCCAGGAAATGGTGTTCGGTTCACCACATGCAAGACCTGCCATGATGGTCTGCATATCGCCGTCTACAATGCGGATGTCTCCATCACCGGCAGCAGCACCCTTGTAAAGACATGCAGCAGCTTCAGCCTCAACAACTACGAATGTAGGTAAGTTGTCAGCATACAGATTGGAGAAGTAACCAACAACTGCACCGGCTAAGGAACCAACACCGGCCTGTACGAAGATGTGGGTAGGACGCTCACATCCCTGAGCTTTTAACTGTTCACCAACTTCCATTGCCATGGTGCCGTATCCCTGCATGATCCATGCCGGGATCTCTTCGTAGCCGTCCCAGGCAGTATCCTGTACGATAACGCCTCTTGGAGTTTCATCCGCTTCCTTAGCAGCCAGACGAACACAGTCATCATAGTTTAATTCCTGGATGTCTACCTGAGCGCCTTCTTTTGCGATATTCTGAAGACGGGGCTGAGTAGTTCCCTTAGGCATATGAACAACTGCCTTCTGTCCAAGACGGTTAGCAGCCCATGCAACACCACGTCCGTGGTTACCATCTGTTGCAGTGAAGAAAGTAGCCTGTCCGAATTCTTTTCTTAACTGTTCGGAAGTAAGTACGGAATAGGGAAGTTCAGAAACATCCTTTCCGGTTTTTTTGCGATGTAACGAGCCATTGCAAAAGATCCGCCCAGTACCTTAAATGCGTTCAGACCAAAACGGTAAGACTCATCCTTTACATATACTTCCTTAACTCCTAAATAGGAAGCCATGTGAGGCAGCTTGGTTAATGGTGTTTCGCTGTACTGAGGAAAGCTCTCGTGGAAAGTACGCGCCTTTTTGATCTCCTCAAGTCCCATAATTGGAAGGTTTTTGTCATCTGTTTTAGGCATCTTGTTTACTGCCCACAGAATCTTCTGATCCATTTTATATTGTATCAATTTAATTTCTTTCCGGCTAGTCCAAAATAGGATTGATTGCAAAAGAAGAGTGAAAATGTCTCCAAAAAACATCTGAAAAATAAATTTGAAAAAAATTAAAAAAATTTCAAAAAAACTATTGCCAAACTGAAAAACCTATGGTATATTATAACACGTGCTGCGGGAGTGCTGGAATTGGCAGACAGGCAAGACTAAGGATCTTGTGGTTGCATGATCGTGTGGGTTCAAGTCCCATCTCCCGCACTGGTACTAAAAAGTACCGTGCTTAACTAAATAAGCAAATGCAGAAGTGGCGGAATTGGCAGACGCGCACGGTTCAGGTCCGTGTGGTAGTAATACCTTGAGGGTTCGACTCCCTTCTTCTGCAGGATTTAAACAGGAACTTGGAAGCAGGTTCCTGTTTTTCTTTTGCAAAAATGATGAGTGCAATCTTGTGTTGGCTTTCGGCACGGGGATTGGAAAGAGGAATGAAAAATGGATTTTTACAAACGTCTGGGGATCGTATGCCGGGCAGTGCCGGAGGGAAAAGTCATTACCTATGGTCAGGCAGCTCTTTTGTGCGGTTATCCAAAAAATGCCAGACAGGTGGGTTATGGGTTAAAAAAAGAGCTGGCAGGAGATGTGCCAGCTTATAAGGTAGTAAACAGCCAGGGAGTTCTTTCCGGTGCCGCTTCTTTTGAGCATCCGGATCTTCAGCGGATGCTCCTGGAAGAAGAAGGGATAGAAATCTCTATGGACAACAAAGTAGATCTAAAGAAATATGGATGGAAAAATTCCCTGGAAGATGCAGAATTTTTCCGGGAAACATTTCGCAGGAAGGGGATCTAGTTATTTAAAATTCTTCTTCCTCCTGGGCCGGTATACGTACCGTCACCTCTGTGCCCTGTCCGGGAACACTGGTGAAAGACAGGCCGTATCCGCTGCCGTACAGGCTTTTAAGACGCAGGTTGGTATTGGATACGCCTACATGGCGGGAAGAGGAGCCTACGGCTGCCTGGGTGCGTTCGTCTAAAAGAGAGTCCAGCTTTTCCGGAGGAATACCGGCCCCATCATCCGAAATTACAAAAACAATATCATTTTCTTCGCGCCAGCCTGTAAGAAGGATGGTGCCTTTTTTTTCTTCTTTCATCATAATGCCATGAAGGAGGGCATTTTCCACGATCGGCTGAAAGGTAAGCCGCGGGATGGAAAAATGGTCAAGCTCCGGCGGAACGTCCGCAATAAATTCCGCACAGTTGTTGTAGCGCATGTTCTGAAGCTGCATATAAAGGGAAACATGGGTCACTTCGTCCTGGACGGTGCTGATCAGGTCTTTGCTTCCTAAAGTCAGGCGGTAGAAGCGGGTAAGAGCTTGGACGGCTTCCGTTACTTTTTCGCTTTGCCCGGACTGGGACAGCCAGTTGATCATATCCAGGGTGTTATAGAAAATGGGGATTGATCTGTGCCTGGAGGGCGCGAAATTCCGCGATTCGCAGTTCGGTGGCTGCTTTTTCTTCATAATCCATCAATTGATTGATCTCCGCAGTCATATAATTATAGGTTCCTGAAGAACACCGATCTCGTCATTTCCCGCAGCTGTCAGTTCTAAAGGCTCCGGCCGTCCTTTTCGTATGGTCTCCATCTGCAGGGCTACGCCAATAATACGGTCTGCAATAGACTCAGACAGTTTATAGGCGATAAAAAGGGCAAACAGGGCGATCATACCATAGGTAAAGGCAAAGTTAAGGACAACGGAGTGACCGATCCCTGCAATCTGGTCCCTGGGGATCAGGAAACCATGTACCAGTCTGTATTTTTAAAGAGAAACAGGCTGTATAGGCAGAAAAATCCTCGTAGTTCACTAACTGAAACTGTCCGCTGGCATCCGGGTCTGACTCAAAAGCGGTAATTGCAAAGTTACCTGAAAAGAGAAATGTCGGAAGCGGCTACCAGGTCCAGATCATCATTGATCAGAAAAGAAAATTCCCCTTTAAGGGAAGAGTCTTTTCAGGATCTCTTCAAAGGCATCTTCGGAAAATAGATGGCTGCATAGGCAGCGATCTTTGGGACATCTTCTTCGTTGGAACGGTAAAAATAGGCTTGATATAGGCTAAAGGACCATTTTCATCTGCCTCTTTTTCAGACAGGGCACTTTTTGAAAAAGAACTTTGACCAGCCTTCTGCATTAAAGTATTCTAGCCAGGGACTGGAAACTTCGGAAAGAGGGACAAACAGTCTTTGGGCATTGGTATTAAACTGCTCCAGGCGGTGATAGGTATGGTCATCATAATAAAACCGGACAGACTCAATGAGAGAATGATCGGTAAGTGTATCTGTTAAACGCATCAAGTTGCTGATCTTGCTTCTGGATGGGATCAGCCCCTGGGCCTGGGCATTGGAAATATCAAACATATCCCGGATCACATAGGAAGAAGTCAGGGTATCAGAAGCATGGGTCACATGGGAAACAAGGTTTTCAACAGAAAGTACGGACTGGGAACTGAGGGCCTGTTCGGAGCGGATGGTATCATCCATAACGATCCGGAAGATATTTAAGAAAAGAAAACAGATCAGAACAGCCGTAGGAATAAGAAAAAGGATGGTATGGGATACCACCAGCTTTTTCTTTAAACGCATGTCATAGATATAATAATGAAGGATACGGTTAAAAAAATTCATCGAAGCATTTTCTCCCTGTATTCAGATGGTGAGAGCCCTACGATCTTGCGGAAGGCCTTGCTGTAATAATTTCCGTCGCTGTAGCCTACTTTTGCGGAAATGTCTGTGATCTTATAAAGGGGATCACTTAAAAACTGTTTGGACATTTTTATGCGGTAATCTGTAAGATACTGGTTTAAGGTCTGACCGGTCTCATTTTTAAACAGGGTACACACATAGGTAGGAGACAGGCGTACATGTTCGCTGATATCCGGAACAGAAAGAGATGGAACCGCATAATTCTGATGGAGATATTCTTTGATCTGGAATACAACAGGGTTTTCATCTTTATTGGAAGCCAGACGGCTGAAATACAGTTTTATTTTTTCACAGAAGAACTGGTGGAGGGTCTTTAAAGCAGCACAGTCCATGATCCCTTCCCAGATGGACTCTGACTCCAGGCCTTCTCTCTGCCACAGGGAAATGTGGTTGGACATGCTGATCTCGTCTAACTTAACCAGATATTTAAAATACAGATCACGGACCTGGCTGGAAGAGATATTCTGGCTGCTGCATACAGACTGATAGAAGCGGTCAGCGGCTGCAAGTGCGTCTTCTTCATTATTATTGGTAAGAGCTACGGTCAGATCCATCATAATATCAATCAGGGGATGACGGTTGTTTTCGCTTTCTGCTTCCATTAAAAGGGTATTTGGTTCATGGAAAAAACTGCGTTTTAAAAGCTCTCTTGCTGTTTCAAAGGAAAAAGAAGCCCGCTTAAATCCCAGAACAACCGGTCCCATGGACAGGAAGAAAGAGGAAAGTTCTTTAAAATGCTCCATAAGATTGTTGGCACAGTCAATTAAAACCGGTTTTTCCGGTTTTTCACTGCTGTAGATAAAGCAGATGATAAAACGGTCTGTTTTAATGAAATCAAGGGCATGGAAGCCTTTTTCTGCCAGATAAGCCCAGAACCTGCGCCGGATCTCTGTAAGCAGGTCAGAGGAAAGTTCCGATATTGGCGTCAGGCATTCCAGGATCAGGGCAGTAAAATATGAATTTTCCCCTACAGGAGGCTTTAATTGTGCGCCGATCACAGGAGCCTGTTCTTCCGGGTCTGTTTCTGTTAAAAGCTGTGCCAGCTGGGAACGCAGGTTGTCTTCATGCATCCACTGGGCGTTTAGTGAGGTGTACATGGAGCGGTACTGGTGGATGCCCTCGGCTAAGGCTTCTGTCAGCTCATTCATATCAAGAGGCTTATCCACATAGCTGACAGCCTTTAATTTAATAGCAGCTTTCAGATATTCCTTATCTGAGTAGGCGCTCATAAACAGGATAATGGCATTGGGAAGGGCTTTCAGGATTTCTTCTGCCATCTCCACACCGCTCATACGGGGCATGCGCACGTCAGTTAAGATAAGATCCGGTTTTTCTTTCAGGGCGATCTCAAGGCCGTGGACGCCGTCATCTGCCATAAAAGTGTGGTGAATCCCCAGTTTTTCCAAAGGAAGACTTTTAAGAATACCTTCACGGGTCAGTTTTTCGTCATCAACGATCAATAATTTCATAGAATATATTGCTCCCCTTAATAAAATCAAAAAATATTACTGTATATGATAGGATTTTACCATGGAATTAAAAAAGGAATGTTATCATAAAATGTCCAAAGATAACCCGCACAGCCGGGACCTGGCTTATTGTAAGCCACATCCCCAACGGGTGCCGGTTGTGATTATTTTTTATATACGATCAGGAGGAACTGAAAATGCAGAAGATAGAGTTAAAGTTTGACCAGCCAGAAGAGATCATTGATTTTGTACGTATTATGAACCGTTATGAGTGCGATGCAGATGTAAAATACGGCAGCATGGTAGTGGATGCAAAGTCCATCGTAGGTGTATTATCCCTGGCACGTTCCAAAACTGTAGAAGTGATCCTTCATACAGATGAATGTCAGAACCTCTTAGATGAGATCGCACAGTTTGCAGCATAATACAAAAATATTGTTAATCTTCCCTGGAAAGCATCGGTAAATACCGGTGCTTTTATGTAGGAAATTCCGTTGGAACTTCCTAGTACACAAAAACGACCTGCCAACGATGCGCACTCGCGCGATGAGGAAGTTTGTCGCAAGCGACCGCGCTCGGCGCGAGAATGTGCCAAGGTACATTCTTATTTACATATGGATTTACAAAAATAAATGAATGTTCTATACTTTATAAAGGGTAGTACGCAAGGAGGAAGGTTAAAGATTATGACAGAATTTCTGCCGGGTATTTATAAGGTTCTTCAGAAAACAGATCGTGGCAATACCACGGAGATCAATATATTTATTATTCCTGGAAAAAAGGGAAAGAAGCCTGATGATCGATGCCGGGTTTCAGGATGAAAACTGTCTGGCACAGATGGAGGGAGTATTAAAAGAGCTGGATATTTCCTATGAAGATCTGGATGTATTTTTAACCCATAAACATCATGACCATTCAGGACTGGCAAGTGTGTATGCAGACCGTGGTGCTACCATTTATATGAACCCGTTAGAGGAACGCCACCATTATGACTGCCTGTTTTACAGCACCAAGAAAACGGATCCCCAAGAACAGGATAAAGTCCTTCACAGTGTAGGAGTTACAGAAGAGGGTACACCGGAAGTCTGGGATATGTTTGAACGGGTGAGAAAAGTAGTGGAAAATCACAATGGCTGGACCTTTGAGGTGCAGGATTTCCTTTATAAGCCCATAGCACCGGGAGTTGTACTGCATTACGGTGACTACACATTTGAAACAATAGATCTGAAAGGACATACCTTTGGACAGCTGGGACTTTTCGACAAAGAGCATAAGATATTTTTCTGTGCAGACCAGGTGATCGATGGGATCGTTCCTATTGTTGCAACAACGTATCCGGATGAACATCTTTTAAGGGACTATTTTGTTTCTTTGGAGCGTTTCCACCACGAATTTAAGGATTGTCTGCTCCTTCCGGCACATGGAAAAGAAATTTCTGATGCAAAAAAAGTCATAGACCGTATTGTATTTTCCTATCTTGACAAGGTAGAGATCATGCATAATATCCTGGAACATTCCAGAAAAGCAAGGACGATCCGGGAGATCGCAACCATTGTCTACGGAATGCCTCATCCTCCGAAAGATACAGCAGAATTTATTAAATTAAAGATGATCATGAGCAAATGTTTCTCCTGCCTGGAATATTTAAGGGATGAAGATTTTGCGGTCCGTGAGGAAAAAGACGGGACCTTTTACTGGCGGCCATAATTTCTTTCAAATACAATGTCCGTGAAAAAGTACTTGCAATTCCAGAAAAAAAGAGTATAGTTACTTAAAAATAACTATTAAAACAACATAAGAAAGCAGAGTAGGTTTATGTGCGTTAAGTGCCGACTGAACAGGGAGTTGTCAGTCAGACGAAAGGAATTTTGAAAGAAAAGGTTCCTGCGGTACATAAGCCGCATCCCGCTGCATCAGAGAAAATCTTGATTATCTCCGATTGTAGTATGAGGTATCTGCAAAGGAGGTAATTTTTTTATGGAAAGATTAGCAACTTTGTTTACCGGTTCCTTCAGACAGTTAAAACAGGTAAAAACGGTTACGGTATGTGCCATGCTTGGGGCTGTTGCCATTGTTCTCGGTTCATTAAGCATCGAGCTTGGAAGTACCCTGCGTATCGGTTTTTCCGGTATTCCCAATGAGATCGTCCACATGCTGTTCGGTCCTGTAGTGGGAAGCGTTTTTGCAGGCACTATGGATATTTTAAAATATCTGATCAAGCCTACGGGAGCATTTTTTCCAGGCTTTACGCTCATAGCCATGCTTGCAGGCCTGATCTACGGCAGCTTTTACTATAAGAAGGAATTAAATTTCTGGAGAGTGCTTGCAGCCCATATTACAGTGGCTCTGATCTGCAATGTGCTCCTTAATACCTGGTGTCTGTCCATTCTTTACGGAAAGGCATTTGCAGTGCTCCTTCCTGCAAGACTGGTAAAGAATGCGATCATGTGTCCTATCGATGCTTTTATTTTTTATCATATTGCCAAAGTTTTAGATGTAACAGGTGTATTTAAGATGATCAGAAAAGAATAAGATCTTAACTGAAAATAACTTTTGCGAAAAGACCTGAGGTTTGAATACTTCCGGTCTTTTTTTCATACATTGAAATAACGTACATTGGGGCAGTAAGGAGAGCCGGCTATGGACTTTCATATAAGCCAGTTTCTTTCACCGGGGAGAAAAGAATTTGTAAAAGGGACGCTGCTTCTTACAGGGGCCGGGCTTTTCTGCCGTGTTTTAGGCTTTTTTTACCGGATCTACATGTCACGTACCATAGGGGCAGAAGGTCTGGGACTTTACAATATGATCCACCCGCTGTTCAGTATTGCCTTTGCGGTTTGCGCCGGTTCCATCCAGACGGCTCTGTCCCAGTACATTGCCGCCAGCCAGGAAAAAGGACCGGCTGTTTTTAAATGCGGTCTGTTCCTGTCTCTAAGTCTTTCTGTGATCCCTCTTTTGCTGTTGTGGAAAGGAAAAATGTTTCTGGCTGGGAATATCCTTTCGGAACCCCAGGCAGCCCGTTATCTTCCGGTACTGGCAGTTTCCGTACCATTTGCCTGTCTCCATGCCTGCATCAACGGCTATTATTATGGAATGAACAAGGCTCATATTCCGTCTTTTTCACAGATCGCAGAGCAGGTGATCCGTATGGGTGCAGTGTGGCTGTTGGTGGGGTATCTGGAAAAAAATGGAAAATCAGTTACAGTAGGTCTGGCAGTAGAAGGCCATCTGATCGGAGAAATGGCATCGGCAGCTTTTACATTTCTGGCGCTGTTTCTGGTGCCGCCGCAGAGGAAAGAGAGACAAAATGAAACACTGATAGGGGAAACAGGCAGGCAGAGGCGGGAGCAGAAGCGTGTTGAGAAAGAAAATGTCCTTGGGGGTAACGCGGTATTTGCAAATCTGGGTCCGATCTTAATTTTGGCACTTCCTCTTATGGGCAACCGTCTGGTGTTAAATCTTCTTGGAAGTGCGGAAGCTATCCTGATCCCCAGCCGCCTGATCGATTATGGTCTGACCAACAAAGAAGCATTATCCATATATGGAGTACTTACCAGCATGGCGCTTCCCTTTATCCTGTTTCCTTCGGCTCTTACGAACTCCATGGCAGTACTTTTACTTCCATCGGCTGCCAAGGCACAGGCGGAAAAAGACGAAAGCCGCATTTCTACCATGGTCACACTGTCTTTCCGGTACAGCTGTTACATGGGTATCCTGTGCATCGGTCTTTTTACCCGGTTTGGCAAAAGCCTTGGCACGATCATTTTCCATAATGAGCTGTCCGGCTCTTTTATTATGGTACTTTGCTGGCTCTGTCCGTTTATGTATCTGGCAACTACTATGGGAAGCATCCAAAATGGCCTTGGAAAAACGGGTATTACCTTCCTGCAAAATATGTTTGCCATGGGGATCCGTCTGGTATTTGTGCTGTTTGCAGTGCCGCTGTTTGGTATCCGGGGATATTTATGGGGCTTTCTGGTCAGCGAACTGCTTTTAGCCTTTTTATGCTGTTTTTCTGTCCGCCGTCAGGTGGAATTTCACTGCAATATGGCAGACTGCGTTTTAAAGCCGGGGCTGGTGCTTTTGATCAGTCTGGGGCTTGAACTGGCCTTGTGTACAGCTATTCCTGTAACAGGCAGTTTTCTGGAAATAGTATTCCATATGGGTATAATAACCGTCTGTTATGGGGCATTTTTAGGGGTGATCCTCAGATAAAGGGGAGATAAACCAACTAACTTTGTATGAAATTAAAACAATCGGGTATTCACATTGAGTTTCATGGAATACTATGTTATAGTAAAGGGTAGCGATAAGGCAATTTTTTATAGAAGAAAGGCGGAAATATTATTATGGAAAAGCTGATTTATCTTGATAATGCAGCCACTACCAAAACAAGGCCGGAGGTTGTGGAAGCAATGCTTCCTTATTTTACAGAATATTATGGAAATCCATCTTCTGTATATACATTTTCATCAGAAAGCAAAAAAGCAGTTACCAATGCAAGAGAGATCATTGCAAAGTCTTTAGGCGCAAAGACAAACGAGATCTACTTTACAGCAGGCGGAAGTGAGTCTGACAACTGGGCATTAGTTGCTACAGCAGAGGCTTACAGCGCAAAGGGCAAGCACATCATCACCAGCAAGATCGAGCATCATGCTATCCTTCATACCTGCCAGTATCTGGAGAGCAGAGGTTATGAGGTAACTTATCTGGATGTAGATGAAAACGGTGTTGTTAAATTAGACGAATTAAAGAAAGCCATCCGTCCGGATACTATTCTTATTTCTATTATGTTCGCAAACAATGAGATCGGAACCATTGAGCCAATTAAGGAGATCGGTGAGATCGCAAAAGAACACGGCATTTTATTCCACACAGATGCTGTACAGGCTTATGCCCATGTGCCGATCAATGTAGATGAGTGCCATATTGATATGTTAAGCTCCAGCGGCCACAAGTTAAACGGACCAAAGGGAATTGGTTTCCTGTATATCCGTACCGGTGTAAAGATCCGTTCCTTTATCCATGGCGGAGCTCAGGAGCGTAAGCGCCGTGCAGGTACTGAAAATGTTCCTGGCATCGTAGGTTACGGAAAAGCAGCTGAGATCGCTATGGCAAACATGGATGAGCGTATTGCAAAAGAAACTCAGTTAAGAGATTATCTGATCAAACGTGTAACAGAAGAGGTTCCATTTACCAGAGTTAACGGTTCCAGAACCAATCGTCTGCCAAACAACGTAAACTTTGCATTCCAGTTTATCGAAGGCGAGTCTTTACTGATCAAGTTAGACATGGCAGGTATCTGCGGTTCCAGCGGTTCTGCATGTACATCAGGATCCTTAGATCCATCTCATGTACTGTTAGCTATTGGACTGCCTCATGAGATCGCTCATGGTTCCCTGCGTCTGACCTTAAGCGAAGAGAACACAATGGAAGAAATGGATTATGTAGTAGAGCAGATCAAGGAGATCGTTTCTTACTTAAGAGGTATGTCTCCTTTATACGAAGATTATATGAGACGCACAAAAGAAAAATAAGTATAGGTAAATAACCAACCATCAGGAGGAATTTTTTCATGTATTCAGAAAAAGGTAATGGATCATTTTCAGCATCCAAGAAATGTAGGAGAAATTGAAAACGCCAGCGGTGTAGGAACAGTTGGAAACGCAAAATGTGGAGATATCATGAGAATCTACTTAGATATCGATGACAACCAGATCATCCGTGACGTAAAGTTTAAGACTTTCGGCTGCGGCGCTGCAGTTGCAACCAGCAGTATGGCTACTGAATTAGTAAAAGGAAAGACTGTTCAGGAAGCAATGGAAGTTACCAACAAGGCCGTTATGGAAGCATTAGACGGACTTCCACCAGTAAAGGTACACTGCTCCCTGTTAGCAGAAGAAGCCATCCACGCAGCTTTATGGGACTATGCTCAGAAAAACGGTATTAAGATCGAAGGATTAGAGCAGCCTAAGGAGAACATCGGCGAAGAGGAAGAAGAGGAAGAGTATTGAGTAGAAAAGTAGTAGTAGGCATGTCAGGAGGAGTTGACTCCTCCGTGGCAGCCTGGCTGTTAAAAGAACAGGGTTACGACGTCATCGGCGTGACCATGCAGATATGGCAGGATGAGGATACCCTGGTTCAGGAAGCAGAGGGGGGCTGCTGCGGCTTAAGCGCTGTAGATGATGCCCGCCGTGTTGCTATGGACTTGGGTATCCCTTATTATGTCATGAATTTTAAAAATGAGTTCCGCACCCAGGTCATGGATTATTTTGCTGCGGAATATATGGCAGGACGTACCCCAAATCCATGTATCGCCTGCAACCGTTATGTAAAATGGGAGTCTCTGCTTCGCCGCAGTCTTTCCATTGGAGCAGATTACATTGCTACCGGACATTATGCAAGGATCGAACAGCTTCCAAACGGCAGATATGCCATTAAAAAGTCAGTAACTGCAGCAAAGGACCAGACTTATGCCCTTTATAACCTGACCCAGGAGCAGCTTTCACATACCTTAATGCCAGTAGGAAACTATCACAAAGACGAGATCCGCGATATGGCGCAAAAACTGGGACTTCCGGTAGCTTCCAAGCCGGACAGCCAGGAAATCTGCTTTATCCCGGACCATGACTATGCATCCTTTATTGAAGAATACACAGGAAAGACCATGGAACCAGGCAATTTCGTAGATTTAGATGGAAATGTGCTGGGACGCCATAAAGGTATCTCCCATTACACCGTAGGCCAGCGAAAAGGTTTAAACCTTGCTATGGGATATCCGGTCTTTGTAGTAGCTATCCGTCCGGAGACAAATGAAGTTGTACTGGGAAATGGCCAGGATGTATTTACAGATGTAGTCCGCTGCAACAAGTTAAACTGGATGGCATTAGAAGGTGTTGGAGAGGAAGAGATTTCTGTCAATGCCAAGATCCGCTACAGTCACAAAGGCGCACCATGTAAGATCCGCCGTATCGGAGAAGACATGGTAGAATGCCGCTTTGAAGAGCCGGTACGTGCTGCAACACCTGGACAGGCAGTTGTATTCTACCAGGATGATTATGTAGCAGGCGGAGGCACGATCTTATGAGAAAAAGAAGAGAAAAAGTCAGTGTAAAGGCAACTGCCATTATCCTTGGAGCAGCGCTTTTGACAGCAGGCTGTTCCGGGTATCAGTCCAGCGAAGAACTGAGGAAAAATGCGGAAAACGTTCAAGCTGAAATTGTGCCTGGTGAGGAAAACGAAACTGAAAATGGTTCTGACGAAGCAATCGGCGAAAAAGCAGAAAAAGAAAACACGGAAGCATCTGTTAAACAGGGCAGCAATCCCACCGCAGAGATCATCCAAAGCGAAACAGAACGCACCACAGCCCCGGCGCCGGAGTTTAAAACGGTTTCCGATACCGTTTATGTAAAGACCAACGGCGGAAGTGTCCGTGTCCGTTCTTCCTGCGACACTTCAACCAGTGATAACATTGTAGCAAATATTGGAAATGCAACAGAACTTACCCGTACAGGTACCAGCGAAAAATGGGACAGAGTGGAATATGAAGGAAAGACAGTCTATATTTCTTCTGACTTTGTGACCACAGAAGTTCCAAAGGAGCCGGAGACAAGCGCAGCTTCTTCTAATGCAGCTGCAGATGGACAGGTGACATTAAATTCTTCCTGGAAATACGCGGATTTTGCCAAAATAAAATCCGGGGCAGCAGTCCTTTACCGCAGTACAGCTTCTGAAAAGAAGAATAAGGTGATCGCAGTGAATGCGGGTCACGGAACAAAAGGTGGAACTTCTGTAAAGACCCAGTGTCATCCGGATGGAACAGCCAAAGTTACAGGGGGTACTACAGGTGCAGGTGCTACTTCTGCAGTAGCTGTTTCCACAGGAATGACATTTTCTGACGGAACAGCAGAGAGCAAGGTAACACTGGCTATGGCAAAAGTACTGAAAGACAAGCTTTTGGCTGCGGGCTATGATGTACTGATGATCCGTGACGGGGAAGATGTGCAGTTAGACAACATTGCAAGAAGTGTGATTGCCAATAACGCAGCAGACTGTCATATTGCTCTTCACTGGGACTCTACAACCAGCAACAAAGGTGCATTTTACATGAGCGTTCCAGATGTGGCTTCCTATAAGAACATGGAACCGGTCAAGTCCCACTGGCAGCAGCACAACGCACTGGGAGCAAGCCTGGTAGAAGGCCTTAAGAGCGCAGGAGTGAAGATCTTTTCCGGCGGTTTTATGGCAATGGATCTGACACAGACTTCTTATTCTACCGTACCTTCTGTTGATATTGAGCTGGGAGACAAGGCGTCTGATCATTCACAGAGCACCTTAAACCAGTTAGGAGATGGCCTGGTAGCAGGTGTAAAAGCTTATTTCGGACAGTAGTATGTAACTTCCCGCATCCTGTGCGGGAATGGTGTAGTTGCTTTGCATGGGGAATGTAAAGTTAACGCTATATAGCAGAAAGGAGTTACATTATGAGAAAGGTAAAACGTTTTGCAGCAATCGTCCTTACAGCAGCACTTTTAAGTCCTACGACTGCCTATGCAGGCAATGTGGAAGATGCCAAAGCTCTTTATGAGCAGGTAACAGAAAAGCAGAAATCCGTTACGGATATGAATGCTTATTATGATTATCAGATCTATCTTTCCGGCAGTGCCTTAGAAGGTGTGGAAGATCTCAGCAATATGCGTCTGGAAATGAATGTGCGGATGAACCATTTAACAGACATGGGAAATCTGCAGTACAGCAGTTACAGCCGTGCCACAGTACCTGGACAGGAACCGATGATCAGTACCATGTATTATAAAGATGGTACCTGCTACATGGAAACTGCCGGAATGAAGATCAAATATCCTATGGATCTGACACAGATGGCAGAACAGATCAGCAGTCAGACAATGATGCTGGCTTCAGGACAGGCGCAGGAAGATCTGATGACAGATTTCCGCCTGTGGACAGAGGGAGAAGACCAGGTAATTGGTTTTGTGATCCAGGGAAGCAAGATGACCGATTATATGGATCAGTTATTCGGCAGTCTGGGAATGGGGAGTGCCCTGCTTTCTGAAAGCGGCATCACCATGAAATTTTTAGATATCCCATGTGAATATGTAGTAGATCAAACGGTGACTGCATTAAAATGCGTATGAAGATGAACATGGAAATGGGAGTAGAAGGAAAGAATATTGCCATTGACATGGACGGGAATGTAGGAATTGCAGATCCAGGCAGTCCTGTAGAGATCAATTTCCCGAATTTAAGTGAATATAAGGATATGTCAGAGGCTTTTGCAAGATAAACAGGCCTGGTGATTGCGTCCTTTCGGGGAATGTGGTACAATCATACCCAATGAAGCAGATGTTTTTCTGAAAATTGCAGGAAAACATTAAAGTAGCAAAGGAGATTAAAACTGGAATGAGTGAGACACCGAATACAATTACGGCCATTAAGAAGGAACTTCTTATGCGCCTTGGACATGATGCAGATATTTTCGCCCTGATCTCTCTGTGTACAAGAGAGCCATACGTAGTATGTGATGAGGAGACCTTTGATGATGAGGTATTCTTATTCCTGGACGAAGAAGAAGCAAAAAGAAGCTGCAAAACTGGCAGAGGAGAAAGTACCTGTTACAGTTGCCAAGATCAATGGAAAGATATGCTGGTATTCTTTACCGGTCTGTATACACTGGGTGTAAATGCCCTGGTGGTAACTGACAAGGAGAGAAGGCTTCCATGCAGGTAAGCGACATTGTAAAGCGCAAATCCCCGGAAGATATGCCACAGGGAACTGTATGGGTAGAAAATCCGGCCTTACATCTGACAGCTGCTTATCTGGCACAGGAAATGCGCCGTCCGGCTGCATCTGCAGATAAGGAAAGAATGGCTGAATTAAACGAAGAGCTGACTGCTGACTTTAAGAAGGGAACCTTTATTTTTGCCCTGCAGAAAGAAGAAAAGGGTATTCCGTTAGTAAAGTTAAAAGACGGACAGCTGTATCAGCCTGCATTTACTGATATTTTAGAGTTCCAGAAATTTAACCGTGAGAACAAGATGCGCCCGGTTGTAGTAGAAGCTGCCAAAGTACCAACTGTACTGGCAAATGAAGCACAGGGCATTATCTTAAATGTAATGGGTGTAAATCTGCCTTTAACTGTTTCCAGACCAAAGGTACAGGCTGCAGAACCTAAACGTACCATTCCGGTTCCGGTAGAAGAGATCAACAAAGCACTTGAAAAATAAATTCAGGTTTTTGTTTCATTGATGAATGTTCAGCCAAAAAGGGACTGCCGTATATTCTTGTATGCGGCAGTCCTTTATGACTATAGGAGTTTTACTGTTTCAGGAGGTGTTTTATGGGCGGACAGGAGCCGGTTAAAACAGAAAAATATTTCAGCACAGGTCTGCTGGCCCACGTAGATGCAGGAAAGACCACACTTTCAGAGGCACTTTTATATCTTACCGGTGCCATACGGAAAATGGGAAGAGTGGACGACCGGGATGCATTTCTTGATACCTATGAATTAGAGAGAGAACGCGGTATTACCATTTTTTCAAAACAGGCCATATTTGACCTTGGGGATACCCATGTAACCCTGCTTGATACACCGGGACATGTAGATTTTTCCGCGGAAATGGAGCGTACCATTCAGGTTCTGGATGCAGCGATCCTGGTAGTAAGCGGTGCAGACGGAGTACAGGGACATACAAGAACGGTATGGAGATTGTTAAAACGTCATCACATTCCTGTATTTTTATTTGTAAACAAAATGGATCAGTCCGGCTGTGATGCGGCTGCTCTTATGAAGGACCTGAAAGCAGGTTTAGATGAAAACTGTGTGGATTTTGGCGGCTGGTCCGGTGAAAAAGGAGAATGGGATCCTGAAAAAGAGGATACAGATACCTTTTATCAGGAGCTGGCAGTCTGTGACGAGGCAGTGATGGAAGCCTATTTTGAAAATGGTTCCATAGGATCAGATGAGATCGGCCGTTTAGTCCGTGAACGAAAGGTATTTCCCTGCTATTTTGGTTCTGCCTTAAAATTAAAGGGTGTGGAAGAACTGTTAGCAGGCTTTCAGCGCTATGGGATGGCAAAAGGGGAAAGGAAAACGGAAAAAGACAGTCCTTTTGGAGCAAAAGTATTTAAGATATCCAGAGACAGTCAGGGCAACCGCCTGACCCATTTAAAAGTCACCTCCGGTGTGCTGAAGGTGAAAGATGCCTGGGGGGAAGAAGAAAAGGTCAACCAGATCCGTATTTATTCCGGGGCCAAATTTGAAAGTGTAAAAGAGGCTCCTGCAGGCTGTATCTGTGCAGTGACCGGCCCTATCCATACCCATCCGGGACAGGGAATTGGCAGTGAACCGGCATCAGAACTGCCTATGCTGGAACCGGTTCTTACCTACCGCATCCTGCTGCCGTTTGACAGTGATGTACATAAATGTCTGCAGCAGTTTAAGCAGTTAGAAGAGGAAGAACCGGAACTTCATGTTCTCTGGAACGAAGAACTGGGAGAGATCCAGGTACAGCTTATGGGAGATGTACAGATCGAGATCTTAAAGCATATGCTGGAAGAGCGGTACGGTCTGTTGGTAGGCTTTGATACAGGAAATATTGTATACAAAGAGACCATTTTAAATACAGTAGAGGGCGTAGGGCATTTTGAGCCGCTGCGTCATTATGCAGAGGTGCATCTGCTGTTGGAACCGGGAGAGGCCGGAAGCGGGCTGCAGTTTGATACGGTGTGCAGTGAGGATGTATTGGAACGGAACTGGCAGAGGCTGATCCTGACCCATCTGGAAGAGAAGATCCACAGAGGTGTGCTTACAGGAGCGGAGATCACAGATATGAAGGTGACTTTGCTGACAGGGCGTGCCCATATGAAGCATACAGAGGGCGGAGATTTCCGTCAGGCTACTTACCGGGCGCTGCGCCAGGGACTGATGCAGGCGGAAAGCCAGCTGCTGGAACCGTATTATGGATTTACGCTGGAACTTCCCTCTGAAAATCTGGGACGGGCCATGGCGGATATGGACCGGATGTTTGGAACCTTTGAGCCGCCTGTGACTACGGAGGACGGTGTTCTGTTAACAGGAAAGGCGCCTGTTGCCTGTCTGCGTGATTACCAGAGAGAGGTGATCGCCTATACAAAGGGCAGAGGTCACTTAAGTCTCTGGTTTAAGGATTATGAACCATGTCACAATGCAGAAGAGGTGATCGAGGCAGCCGGTTATGATCCGGAGGCAGATCTGGAAAATACAGCCGACTCCGTTTTCTGCTCCCACGGAGCCGGATATCTGGTGCCATGGTACCAGGTGAAGGAATATATGCATGTGGAAAGTCCGCTGGAGAAGCTGGGGCGGCGAGCAAATGGGGAGAATGATACTGACGGGGGCATGCAGGGAGATATGGGCCGGTTTGCTGGTGATGCAGGTATTGGTTCAGGTGCGAATGGCTCTTCCTCTGGTGCTGGAGGCGGCAGATCGGTGTCTGGCAGTGCTGTTTCAACGTCTGGTTCGTCCACATCTGCATCAGCAGCTGGAAAACGACAGGGAGGTTCCGGTCTTGGCACCTCCTGGAGTGATGACAAAGAACTGGAAGAGATTTTCAACCGCCGTTTCGGCGCAGGAAAATGGCGCAGCAGACCGGATACACAGAGTAGTTCCACTGCCCCGAGGACCAGAAATTATTCTGCAAACATACCCTTAAAGGCGAATGAAACAAAGAAGCCGGAAGAGGAAGAATATCTCCTGGTAGACGGCTACAACATTATTTTTGCCTGGGAAGAGCTGCGGGAACTTTCCAAAGTAACCATTGACGGAGCCAGACAGAAACTGATGGATATTTTATGCAATTATCAGGGATATAAAAAATGTACCCTGATCCTGGTATTTGACGCCTATAAAGTGACAGGAAATACCGGCGAAGCCATCGATTACCACAATATCCATGTAGTGTATACAAAAGAAGCGGAAACTGCCGACCAGTACATTGAAAAACTGGCCCATAAGATCGGACGCCAGTACAATGTAACCGTAGCTACTTCTGACGGACTGGAGCAGCTGATCATCTATGGACAGGGCTGTCATCTGATGTCAGCCAGAGACTTAAAAGAAGAGGTTGCCTGGGCTAATGAGCAGATCCGGGAAGAAAAGGCAAAACTGGAAAAATCTGGGAAAAATTATCTGTTCCATGGTGCAGATGAAGAACTGGCGGCATATTTAGAAGACGTCCGTCTTGGCAGGAGAGAATAGAAATGCTTTACACATATCCACATTATTATAGAAAGTTTCAGTGTATTGCCTCAGAATGTGAGGATACCTGCTGCGCAGGCTGGGAGATCATGATCGATGACAAGGCGCTGGAAAAATATAAAAAGGCAAAAGGTCCTGTTGGAAACAGGCTGAAAAATTCCATTAACTGGAAAGAAGGCTCTTTTGCAGTATCATCACCGCTGTGTCTTTTTAAATGATGAAAATTTATGCGACCTGTATACAGAAATGGGACCGGACAGCTTATGCCGCACCTGCCGCATGTATCCCCGCCATGTAGAGGAATTTGAAGGCAGCAGGGTATTCTCTCTGTCTTTCCTGTATGGAGGCAGCGAAGATCATTCTTGGCTGTGAGGAAAAGGTGCAGTTCCTTACAAAGAAGATGAAAAAGAGGAAACTTATGAGGATTTCGACTTTTTCTTATATACCAAGCTGATGGATGCCAGGGACCTGATCTTTAAGATCTTACAGGACAGAAGCCTGGATATGCGGCTTCGCATGGCAGAGGTTCTGGCATTAGCCCATGATCTGCAAAGAAGAGTGCGGGACAATGTGCTTTACCAGACAGATGCTTTATTTGAAAAATATAATAGTTCCAGAAGAGATGGTTATTTCAAAGAAAAACTGGCGGGAATTACAGGATACAGCCGTTATGAAGTAATAAAAGCGATCATGGATCTTTTAGAAAAAATGGAACCGCTAAATCACCAGTGGCCGGAGTACAGAGATGAATTAAAAGTCTGTCTTTTAGGTGATGGGGAAGCAGCTTACGAAGAGATGAGAAAAGCCTTTTTCCAAAGCCCGGAAGCAGAAAAAATGAACCTCTGGACAGAACAGCTGATGGTGTACTTTGTATACACCTACTTCTGCGGTGGCGTATACAATGAAAATCCCTATGGAAAAATGAAAGCCGCCATCGTATCCACCATTATGATCCAGGATATGATGATGGTCCACTGGAAAAAACATGGTACACTGACTTTAAAAGAGGCAGCAGATGTAGCCCACCGTTATTCCCGTGAGATCGAGCATTCCGATGAGAATAAGGGACTGTTGGAAGAGACGTTGACCCGCGAAGAAGAGTTTCGTTTGAGGGCACTGCTTGCGGCTTTATGAAAATAGGTATATAATGAGTGAAGGGAAAAACAAGCGGCTGCGAAGCGACATTTGTTTTCACGAACCATTAACGAATGAGTCGTCTGCGTTAGCAGACAGTAGAGCGCGACAGCGCGGGACTCATGAGTGAACAAGAGTGAAGGGAAAAACAAGCGGCTGCGAAGCAGACATTTGTTGCTAAGCATATCGAGGAGGCGCCTGTGACGCGTCCGCTGATTTTTCACGAGCCATTAACGAATGAACCGTCTGCGTCAGCAGACAGTAGAGCGCGACAGCGCGTGTTCATGAGTGAACAAATGAGATAGAAAATTAAAGGAGAAGATACAAATGAGTGAATGTTCCCATAACTGTGGTACCTGCGGCGAAAACTGCAGCAGCCGTACCCAGGATAAAAAAAGCTTTCTGGAAGCGCTGGCACCGGAAAGTTCTGTAAAAAAAGTAATTGGTGTTGTCAGCGGTAAAGGTGGTGTAGGTAAATCACTTGTTACCTCCATGATGGCAGTAAGCATGAGCCGCAAGGGCAAACATGCAGCAATCTTAGATGCGGATATTACCGGTCCGTCTATTCCTATGGCATTTGGCGTTGCCCATGAAAAAGCAGGTGTTTCCGAAGACGGAAAACTGATGATCCCTGCAAGATCCTTAGAGGGGGTAGATATCATGTCTGCCAACCTTCTGTTAGACCATGATACCGATCCTGTCATCTGGAGAGGTCCTGTGATCGCAGGCGCTGTAAAGCAGTTCTGGACTGAGACACTGTGGAAAGATGTAGATTACATGTTCGTAGATATGCCTCCGGGCACTGGCGATGTTCCGTTGACTGTATTCCAGTCACTTCCTGTAGATGGTATCATTATCGTTACCTCTCCTCAGGAACTGGTAGGAATGATCGTAGCCAAGGCAGTAAATATGGCAAAGAAGATGAATGTGCCGATACTTGGTATTGTAGAAAATATGAGCTATCTGGAATGTCCTGACTGCGGAAAGCACATTAATGTATTTGGTGAGAGCCATACAGAGCAGGTTGCAGAAGAATACGGCTTAAAGCTGTTAGCCCAGATCCCGATCGATCCAAAGATCGCCCAGATGGTAGATGGCGGTCAGGTAGAATATATTGAGATGCCATGGTTTGAGGAAGCTGTAAAGGCAGTGGAGAACCTGTAAACACAGGCGGAAAGTGGTGACACGATGAATATCAATCTTAATCCTAACAGTGAACTGAACCAGTCCATTGTCAATGTGCCGGATGTGGTCCAGGTCCCGGATGTATGGATCAATGAAGCAAGACAGTTTAGGATGGCAATGATGATGTATGCCTGTGCCATCCGTGAAGTAAAGACAAAATTAGAAGTACTCAATGATGAATTATCCATTAAAAACCAGAGAAACCCCATTGAAATGATCAAATCCCGTGTAAAGAAGCCTATGAGTATCTTAGAAGCTTCAGCGCCGGGGCCGCTCGGTATCGGTGGAGTCTATGGTGAAAAATCTGGATGATGTGGCAGGTATCCGCATTATCTGTTCTTTTGTAGATGATATTTACGAAGTAGCGGAAATGCTGGTGCGCCAGGATGATGTAACTGTTATTGCGATTAAGGATTATATTAAAAATCCAAAGCCAAACGGCTACCGCAGTTACCATATGATCATTGAGATCCCGGTATTCTTCTCAGACAGTAAGAAGCCCATCCGCGTAGAGGTACAGATCCGTACCATCGCTATGGACTTCTGGGCAAGTCTGGATCATCAGTTAAAGTATAAAAAATCCTTTGTGGACTTAAATGGTGAGATCAGCGGTGAATTAAAACAGTGCGCTGATGTGATCGCCCAGACGGACAACAAGATGTTAGAGATCCGAAAGAGGATCGAAGCCCAGGGTGTGACTGTATCAAGGGATTAATACTCATAAAAAGACAGGGTTTGCGTAATGCAAAACCCTGTCTTTTTATACAGGGCCATGGCCGGGAGATTTTCTGAGGAAACCTGAAGCTTTATGGTCTTAAAGCCTTTTTTTGCCAGCTGGGGAAGGAGGACAGATAAAAAGGCAGTGCCTAAATGTTTATTTCTAAGTTCCGGGAGAACTTCAAGGCTGTATAAATAGACAGAGTTTCCCTGGGGTGCAAGAAAACAGGTGACTTCCGGTGCGGTCAGATTTTCTGCAGTATTCTGTGTTAGAAGGCTGCGGCTGCCAACAGCCTGCCAGGCTGTGCTGCTAGTATTTTCCAAAATCCGGCAGTAAAGCATATCTGCTGTTTTTTCATTTGCCATTGTTTCAAATCCCGTTAATTCCCGCTCCATCATATATTCATCCCAGGCATGCTCTGCCCCAATATGTTCCAGGACATTTTTCCACAGTTTATTTTCAGTACCACAGGAAAAATACACAGAGCCTTCTCCTGGAATTTGGTCTTCTTCACAGGCAGCAGCCAGGATAGAAGAAAAAATTCCCTTTTTACGAAGATCCGGGTGCACAAAAGGCACACATTCAAAGCTGTCATCTCCTGTCTGGTATACAGCCATACAGCCGGACAGGTACGTTTTAGAGACCGGGCATGATTTAGAAATCAGGTCCGGATCAGAAGCTGCAAACCACCAGCCGTCAGCATCCAGTATATCTGTAAGCGCTGGCGTGATACCCCAGGATCCGGTATTATCTGTAGAGGCTGCCATGGATGCACACAAAAGCTGTTCTATATATAATTGGTCTGATGAATTTAAGTTATCTTTAAAGAAAATGTCCATGAAATAAGCTCCCAATATAGTTTTTATAATGTTTTTATTGTAATCCAATGGTTTTCAGGGCGCAACCACTGTTAAATGCCCGGATTGTATTTTTTGTGTATTTCCGGCATTATCTCTTGAATATGAAAAAACGCAGTGGTAGAATAATCCAGAAAAATTTAACGGACGCAAAAGAAAAAATATTGTCATCCGCTAAAACATCAGGAGGAAAACAAAGATGAAATACGTAAGACAGATCGGTATTATCCTGGGTATCACTCTGGCTGGAGAATTTTTAAACCAGATCCTGCCCCTTCCTGTTCCGGCAGGTGTATACGGTCTTTTTCTTATGCTGGCAGCCCTTATGTCAGGTGTTGTGAAAATGGAAAGCGTAGAAGGAACCGGCAATTTTCTTATGGATACCATGTCCATGATGTTTGTACCGGCAACTGTAGGCATTCTGGAGTGTGCAGATGAGCTGAAAGCCGTTCTTATTCCATTTCTGATCATTATCGCAGTTTCTACTGTTGTAGTAATGATCGTTACCGGAAAAGTGGCACAGTTTATGATGGAATCAGCAGAGAAGAAAAAGGAGAAATGATCAAATGAGTTCATTAAGAGAGATCCTGGGAAATTCCCAGTACTGGGGACTTACCTTAAGTATAGCGGCTTATCTGTTTGCCTGCTGGCTGAAACAGAAGACAAAGCTTGCCTTTTTAAATCCAATCCTGGTATCTGTTATCGTGATCATTGCATTTTTACTGGGAGTAGGAATTGATTATGATACATATAATAAAGGAGCATCTTATTTAAGCTGGCTCCTTACACCGGCAACTGTATGTCTGGCGATCCCGCTGTATAAGCAGCTTCACCTGTTAAAGAAGCATGGTGCAGCCGTTGCAGTAAGCATTACTTCCGGCGTTGCCACCAGTGCAGTGAGTATTTTCCTCATGTGCCGTGTTCTGGGACTGTCCCACACCCATTATGTAACACTGCTTCCAAAGTCCATTACAACTGCTATTGGAATGGGTGTCAGTGAAGAAGCAGGCGGTATTGTAACACTGACTGTTATCAGTATTATCATCACCGGTGTTTTAGGAAATATGGTTGGCGAGACTGTACTTAAACTTGCAAAGATCGACCACCCGGTAGCAAAGGGACTGGCATTTGGTACCAGCGCCCATGCAGTAGGTACAGCAAAAGCACTGGAATTAGGAGAAGTAGAAGGTGCCATGAGCAGCCTTTCTATTGCAGTGGCAGGTCTGCTCACTGTGATCGCAGTGCCGATCGCGTCTAAGTTTATATAAGCGCAGAGAAATCTTCAAATGCGTCACTGGCGCATTCTTGATATGCATGGCAAAACAAGCGGCTGCGTTAGCGCGGAAATCTAAGTCTATATAAAGATATTTCACCTGCCCCGGCATTGCCGGGGCACATCTGTATTTGCAAATAAAAGAAAGGGGTTACGTTTATGAAGAAAAGAAGTGAAGCAGAAATTTCTACCACCTGGAAGTTAGAGGACATGGTCCCGGATAATGAGACCTGGGAAAAACAGTTAAAAGAAGCGTCTGGTGAGCTTGAAAAATACGGGGAATTTAAGGGCAAGCTGGCAGAGTCAGCAGAAAACTTATACAAGTGCCTGAAATTTGATGATGAGTTCAGCTTAAAAGCAGAGCGCCTGTACGTATATGCCAGAATGCGTTCCGACGAAGATACAGCAAATGACCTGTATCAGGACATGTTTTCCAGAGCACAGCTTTTAAATATCCGGGCTTCTGAAAATTCATCTTATATGGTTCCGGAGATCTTATCCATTCCGGAAGAAATCTTAAAAGAATACAGAAGCAGCCATCCGGGCCTGAAACATTTTGACCGCCTGTTAGATCAGCTGTTAGAGCGCAAGAGCCACACACTTTCTAAAGAAATGGAACAGTTACTGGCTCAGTCCTACGAGGCAACCCAGGGCGGAAGCCAGGTATTTACCATGTTCAATAATGCAGATGCCCGCTTCCCGGCTGTTCATGACGCAGAGGGAAAGGAAATTCCTCTTACCCACGGAAATTATATTGCTCTCCTGGAAAATCAGAACAGAGACATCCGAAAAGAGGCTTTTGAAAACCTGTATAGTGTATACAAGCAGTTTTCCAATACCTTATCTGCAGCTTTTGGTGCCAATGTAAAACAGGCTGTATTCTATGCAAAGGCCAGAAATTATACTTCCAGCCGTCAGGCAAGCCTTTCCGGGAATGAAGTTCCTGAGTCTGTATATGACAATCTGGTGGCATCTGTGAGAAAAAGTCTCCCACTGCTCCACAGATATGCTTCTCTGAGGAAAAAACTCCTGGGCGTAGAAGAACTTCACATGTATGACCTGTATGTGCCTATGGTGGCAGAAGCAGACCGTCATTATACCTTTGAAGAAGCCAAAGATATTGTAAAAACAGGTCTTGCACCTATGGGCGAAGAGTATCTGGGCCTTCTTCAGGAAGGTTTTGACAACCGCTGGATCGATGTATATGAAAATGAAGGAAAACGAAGCGGCGCTTATTCCTGGGGCGTTTATGGCTGCCATCCTTATGTATTATTAAATTTCCATGGAACTTTAAATGATGTATTTACACTGGCTCACGAAATGGGTCATTCTATCCATACTTGGTACTCTAACAAGAACCAGTCTTATACTTACAGCGGTTATAAGATCTTTGTGGCAGAGGTAGCTTCCACCTGTAACGAGGCTCTGCTGATCCGTCATTTATTAAAGAACAGCAAAGATAAACAGGAAAAAGCCTATTTATTAAATTATTTCCTGAAAGCTTCAGGGGAACCTTATTCCGCCAGACCATGTTTGCGGAATTTGAGCAGAAAGCCCATGAGATGGCAGCAGCAGGCGAGAGCATGACTTCCCAGAGTCTTTGCAATATTTATAAGAAGTTAAATGAAGACTATTTTGGTCCGGATACAGTGATCGACCCTGAGATCCAGTATGAATGGGAGCGGATCCCACATTTTTATACCCCATTTTATGTATATCAGTATGCTACCGGTTTTTCTGCAGCGATTGCTATCAGCAGGAAGATCTTTAACGGGGAACCTGGCATTTTAGAGGGATATAAGAAGTTTTTAAGCGGCGGCTGCTCCGATACACCCATCGAACTGTTAAAACTGGCAGGTGTGGACATGTCCCATACAGGCCCGGTAGAAGAGGCACTTAAGTTCTTTGAGGAGCTGTTAAATGAGTTTGAGGAACTGGTATAAAACCAGTTTAGATCCGCTGCAAACATAACAATATTGAAAAAAAGTGTATAATCCCAAGTTTTCTTGAAGAAATAGGTTATCTATGTTAAAATTAGGATAATCATTCAGAACGACCAGTTTTGGATCATGGAAATACCTGTAATGAATATACAAATGTAGTGTAAACCAAGGAGGAACATTATGATCAGTCAGTTAATCGAAAAAATCCAGAAGACAAAGGCTCCAATCTGCGTAGGCTTAGACCCAATGCTTTCCTATGTGCCAGAGCACATTGTAAAAAAAGCATTTGACGCTTACGGAGAGACCTTAGAGGGAGCTGCAGAAGCAATCTGGCAGTATAATAAAGAGATCATTGACAATACTTATGACCTGATCCCGGCAGTAAAGCCACAGATCGCTATGTATGAGCAGTTTGGCATTGAGGGATTAATGGTTTATAAGAAAACCGTAGATTACTGCCAGGAAAAGGGGCTGGTAGTAATCGGTGATGCAAAGAGAGGTGATATCGGCTCTACTTCCGCTGCATATGCAACCGGACATCTGGGCAAAGTACAGGTAGGCTCCAAGTCCTACAGCGGTTTTGCTACTGATATGCTGACTGTAAATCCATACCTTGGAACAGATGGCGTAAAGCCTTTCGTAGATGCATGCAATGCAAATGACAAGGGGATTTTCGTTCTGGTAAAGACCTCAAATCCATCCAGCGGCGAGTTCCAGGACAAACTGATCGACGGCCGTCCTCTTTACGAATTAGTAGCTGAAAAAGTAGTAGAGTGGGGCAATATGTCCATGGACGGAACCTACAGCAATGTAGGTGCAGTAGTAGGCGCTACCTATCCGGAAATGAGCAAGATCTTAAGAAAGCTGATGCCACATACCTACTTCCTGGTACCAGGATACGGCGCACAGGGCGGTACTGCAGCAGACTTAAAGCACTGCTTCAATGAAGATGGTTTAGGTGCTATTGTAAACTCCTCCAGAGGTATCATTGCAGCATATCGTCAGGAAAAATACAAACAGTTTGGTCCGGAGTACTTTGCAGAGGCTTCCAGACAGGCAGTTATTGACATGGTTGCTGATATCAACAGTGTACTGTAATTAGCAAGAAATAAAAAGGTTGGAAAAACAACATGGCAAAATTAAAAATGACAGCTGCTGTTACCTCACAGGTACAGCTGGCAGAAGGAATTTATGACTTAAGACTGGCTGCGGGTGAGATCGCAGCCCAGGCTGTGCCTGGACAGTTCGTATCCCTTTATTCCAAAGACGGATCCAGACTGCTTCCAAGACCCATCAGCCTTTGTGGTATTGATAAAGAAAAGGGAGAACTGCGTCTGGTATACCGTGTGGCAGGAGCCGGAACAAAGGAATTTTCCGCACTGACAGCAGGAGATACTATTGACGTATTAGGACCTCTTGGAAATGGTTTCCCATTATTAGAAGGAAAGAAAGCATTCCTCATCGGCGGCGGTATCGGTATCCCGCCAATGCTTGAACTTGCAAAAGCATTAAACAAAGTAAACGGTGGTGAAATGGTACAGTCCGTTATCGGCTACCGTGACAGCCACATGTTCTTAAAAGAAGAATTTGAAGCATACGGCTCTGTAACTGTTGCCACAGAAGACGGCAGTGTAGGAACAAAGGGAAATGTATTAGATGCCATCCGTGAAAATGATCTGAAGGCAGATGTGATCTATGCCTGCGGACCGACTCCTATGCTTCGTGCCTTAAAGGCATACAGCCAGGAAAAAGGCATCCTCTGCTACTTATCCCTGGAAGAGAAATGGCCTGCGGCATTGGTGCCTGTCTGGCATGCACCTGCCAGACAAAGGATGTGGACGAACATTCCCAGGTACATAACAAGCGTATCTGTAAGGATGGCCCCGTATTCCTGGCAGAAGACATTGAACTGTAAAGTACAGTAAAATTGCCCGGATCAAAACGGGCGGACATGTGAGAAAGCAGGAGGCAGGACCGAATTATGAATATGAGTGTAAAGATCGCCGGAGTGGAATTTAAAAATCCGGTTATGGAAGCGTCCGGCACCTTTGGTTCCGGTATGGAATACAGCGAGTTTGTAGATTTAAGCCGTCTTGGCGCTGTTGTCACAAAAGGTGTGGCAAATGTGCCGTGGCCGGGAAACCCGACACCAAGGATCGCAGAGACCTACGGCGGCATGATCAATGCCATTGGTCTGCAGAACCCGGGTATCGATGTATTTGCAAAGAGAGATATCCCATTTTTAAAGAAATATGATACAAAGATCGTAGTTAATGTGTGCGGAAAGACCACAGAAGATTACATTGATGTAGTAGAGCGCCTGGGAGATGAGCCGGTAGATATGCTGGAGATCAACATTTCCTGTCCAAACGTAAAAGAGGGCGGTATCGCCTTCGGTCAGGATCCTAAGGCAGTAGAAGCTATTACAAAGGCAGTAAAAGCCCATGCAAAACAGCCGGTTGTTATGAAATTAAGCCCGAATGTAACAGATATTACAGTTATGGCAAAGGCAGCAGAGGCAGGCGGCGCAGATGCCATTTCCCTGATCAATACTTTAACCGGTATGAAGATCGACATCAACCGCAGAACCTTCGCAGTTGCCAATAAAACAGGCGGACTTTCCGGTCCGGCTATCCGTCCGGTAGCTGTACGCATGGTCTATCAGGCAGCCCAGGCAGTAAAAGTGCCGATCATCGGTATGGGCGGTATCTGCAATGCAGATGACGCGCTGGAATTTATCCTTGCAGGCGCAACTGCAGTAGCTATCGGTACTGCAAACTTCCACGACCCATATGCAACTGTTAAAACAGTCGATGGCATTAAGGCATATATGGAAAAATATGGAATTGAAGATATTAACGAACTGATCGGTGCAGTGAAGTAATAAAACAGTCACATAAGAAATTTGGGAAAAATTGGAAAAATAAGGAGGGCATTACCATGGAAAGCTATAAGCAGGAATTTATTGAATTTATGGTAGAAAGCAATGTATTAAAATTTGGAGATTTCACCTTAAAGAGCGGAAGAAAGTCCCCATTCTTTATGAACGCAGGCGCCTATGTAACAGGTACCCAGTTAAAGAAATTAGGTGAGTACTACGCAAAGGCTATTCATGACAACTTTGGTCTGGACTTTGACGTACTCTTTGGACCGGCTTACAAGGGTATTCCGTTAAGCGTTGCAACCACCATGGCGATCAGCGATTTATACGGAAAAGACATCCGTTACTGCTCCAACCGTAAGGAAGTAAAGGACCACGGTGATACCGGTATCCTGTTAGGAAGCAAGATCAAAGACGGCGACCGTGTTATGATCATTGAGGACGTTACCACTTCCGGTAAGTCCATTGAAGAGACATTCCCAATCATTAAGGCTCAGGGCGATGTAGAGATTAAGGGTCTCATCGTTTCCTTAAACCGTATGGAGCGTGGAAAAGGAACCAAGAGTGCTTTAGACGAGATTAAAGATCTGTACGGCTTCCCAACTGCAGCCATCGTTACCATGGCAGATGTAACAGAGTGCTTATACAACAAGGAATGCAACGGTCAGGTAGTGATCGATGATAAGATCAAGGCAGCTCTTGATGCATATTATGAACAGTACGGCGCAAAGAACGAATAAGAGCCGGAGGTAGTTGCAATATGGAGAGAGTATATAAAACAATGAAGGTTACAGGAGCCGGCTGTATTGCAGCAGGTGTTGTGATCCTGGTGACAGGTCTTGTGGTAGGCATTATTTCCATTGTCAATGGAGCGCTGCTTTTAAAACGCAAATCCGAAATTGAATTTTAGGATGCGGGGTCACAGATGATCAGAAACACAACTAAACGCCAGAAGATGGGATGGGTACTGTTTATACTGTACCTGTGCCTTCTGGCGTATTTCATGTTTTTTTCAGAGTCATTCGGACGAACGGATACAGACAGGGACTACGCCTATAACCTGATCCTTTTTAAAGAGATCAGCCGTTATTTCAAATATTATAATGTACTGGGATTTCCATTGTTTATGATCAACATTGTGGGAAATATCGTTGCTTTTGCACCCTTTGGATTTTTTCTGCCGGTCATCAGCAGAAGAAGCAAGAAATGGTATAATACAGTGACTTTTGGTTTTACCTGGAGCCTGATCTTAGAAACATTGCAGCTGATATCCAAAGTGGGCAGTTTTGATGTAGATGACCTGTTCCTTAATACACTGGGAGCAGCTTTCGGCTTTGGCTGTTACTGTCTGGTACAGCATATGCGATTACGTTACAGGAGGAAAATACATTGAGACAGATCGGAAACAAGGTTTCCTATGTGAAAAATCCCTTTGCAAAGAACAGTTTTTACTGTCTGGGTCTGGGAATCGCCTCCCTTCTTTTAGGTGCCTTAAGCATGTATTTTTCTGTTAAAAACGCAGGACAGGGAGGCTTAAATACAGGAGCCTACGGATTTTCCAGTATGGCAGCAGCCATTATGGGGCTCTGGTACGGCATCCTTTCCTTTACAGAAGATGACTGTAATTATATTTTAGCCAGGATCGGGATGGCTTTAGAGGGGATCATCCTTCTTGTCTGGGTCATCATTATATTTACCGGTATCTTCAGATAAGTGATACCAGGATCAAAAGGGCAAAATATAAGTATCAAAGCAGGCAGATGCGGATGTACAAGGAGGGAATACATTTTATGGATTATAGAACAATTTTACAGGAAGAAAACGATGCCGTAAGAGAACGGCTGGACCTTTCCATGGAGCGCGTGGCAGCCATGGGAGAAGATGATATCCGGCAGCCTTACGGCAATTATTTTAGATGCGTTTCCCGCTTTATATTAATGATCGGGGAACTGGTAAAAGAAAGAGAAGAGGGAAAAAAACTTTCCCTGCCTCAGTTACAGGAGCGAAATCACAGACTTTATGAAGATATTTTGCCTGAGCACTATGAGGTAAGCTTTGCAAACCCGGACTATGCGGTAAAAGAACTGGGAGAAGGCTACGGACAGATCTTATCTGCTCTTTATACAGAAATTCGTGGAGATATTGTCTATGCCTTTGAAATGCGCCTGGAAAATATCACGATCTTAAATGAAGTCTTTTTAGAGGTGTATAACCTGTTTGTCCAGGCATGGGAAGAAGGAACCGACCAGCCAAAGAGCAGCAGATCAAAGATGCTTTTTACTGGTATGTCAGTGATTATTCAGACCTGCTGCTTCCATGGCGGATCAGGGAAGGACTGGACCCGAAACTTTCTTTTGCAAAAGATATCATTATGGAAAGTGACTTAAATGATCTTTCCTATTTATATGAGTTTGGTGAGTATATCTCAGAGTCTGAGTTAAAGCTGGCTGCTTTTATGAACACCCTTCCTCAGGAGACTGTGGATAAAATGGCAGATACCTATACAGAAGGTTACCGCAAAGGCTTTTCTGTTATGGGAAGAGACATTACCAAAAAGAAGACGGTGGTTGTAGAATATCAGCTTGGCTTTGAGCGGATGATCCGCAAAGCAGTGGAAAATTTCCAGAAAATGGGACTGGAACCCATCTTTTATCGTGCTGCTGTAGAGTCCTTAAACCGCAGACCAAACGGAAAACGAGGCTATTTTGGCGCTTCTGCCAACAAGCAGTATGATTATGATCACCGTTATGACAGCGCCCTTTATATGGGAAATGCCTTTAAAGAGAGAAAACTTTCTATTTTAAAGGCTGCTTATGAGCAGTACAGTGAACTGGCTTCCTGGTGTGCCGGCCCTGCTGTAGTAGAGACCTTCGGGGAAGAAGGCTTTACACCGGTAAATAAGAAAACAGCCCTTGCTTTAAATGATCATCAGCAGGAGCTGACACTAGCTTATGCAAATGAGTCACGCCAGGTCATCAACCAGTATATGCCGGGAGATGAAACCAGCTTTACTATTATTGCTTTCCCGAAGCCGGAGATCGGACCGGATTTTGAGGACATTTTCCGTGAGACCATTGCCATCAACACACTGGACTACGAAAAATACCAGAAGATCCAGCAGAAGCTGATCGATGCCTTAGACAAGGCGGACTATGTGGAGATCACAGGACGGGATGGAAATGAAACTTCCATGAAGGTGCAGCTTCATACGCTGACCGACCCTGAAAAGCAGACTAATTTTGAAAACTGCGTATCCGATGTAAATATTCCGTTGGGAGAAGTATTTACCTCTCCTGTGCTTACAGGCACAGAAGGCCTTCTTCATGTAAAAGAGGTTTATGTGGAAGATTATCTCTTTAAAGACCTGCGTATGGTATTTAAAGACGGAAAAGTAACCGAGTTTGGCTGCGGAAATTTCCCAGAGTCCAAAGAGCAGGGAAAAGACCTGGTAAAACAGGTGATCATGCGCGGCCACAGCTGGCTTCCGCTGGGCGAGTTTGCCATTGGAACCAACACCACAGCTTATGCGATGGCAAAGAAATACCAGATCGGCAGCAAGCTGCCTATCCTTATTGCTGAGAAAACAGGTCCACATTTTGCAGTAGGAGATACCTGCTACAGTTTTGCAGAAGACTCACCTATGTACAACCCGGACGGCAAAGAAGTGATCGCCAGAGACAATGAGATCTCCCTTTTAAGAAAAGAGGATATGTCAAAGGCATATTTCAGCTGCCATACAGATATTACGGTTCCTTATTGCGAACTGGGAGATATTGTGGCTGTGGGAAAAGACGGCAGCCGGATCACACTGATCAGACAGGGAAGATTTGCCTTAGAGGGAACAGAAGGTTTAAATGAGGCTCTGGATTAATATTTATTTCACAAAAAGTTCATTATTTTACTCTTGTAAAGAAGAGTAGATTTAGGTTATGATTAAAGTAGCCTAAAATGCACATGTTTCAGTATAAGTACTGAAGAAAGCATTCAGGACGTTCGCACTGCGGGCGTCCTGTTCTTATTGTTTACAGAAAGGAGTATTTTACCTACTATGCTGAAAGTTTTATCAAAATGCATCCGTGAGTATAAGCAGGCATCCCTGAAAGCACCTTTGATGGTATCCCTGGAAGTGGTAATGGAGTGTATCATTCCATTTATCATTGCACAGCTGGTAAACCGGATGAAGGCAGGTGCCGGTTTCAGTGAGATCGCCATGTATGGACTGGTGTTGGTCGTTATGGCAACACTTTCTCTTATATTCGGCATCACTGCAGGTAATGCCTGCGCCACTGCTTCCTGCGGGTTTGCAAAGAACGTGAGAAAAGACCTGTTTTATAAGATCCAGGACTTTTCCTTTGAAAACATTGACCGGTTTTCATCTTCATCTTTAGTTACCCGCCTGACTACAGATGTGACTAATGTACAGATGGCTTATATGATGATCGTCCGTATTGCCATACGTGCACCATTAATGCTTGTTTTGCCTTTGTCATGGCCTTTATCATGGGAGGCAGAATGGCATGTATTTTTATCATTGTAGTGCCCATACTGGGAATTGGTCTTTTTCCATTATCCGTCTGGTCATGCCGCTGTTCCGCGCTGTATTTAACAAATATGATGCTTTAAATAATTCTGTTCAGGAAAATATTAAGGGCATCCGTGTTGTGAAATCTTATGTGAGGGAGGAGTATGAAAAAGAGAAGTTTGACCGTGCAGCAGAAGATGTATGTGGTGATTTTACCCGTGCAGAAAAGATCCTTGCATTTAACAATCCGCTGATGCAGTTCTGCCTGTATACAGTTACGATCTTTGTGCTGTCTTTTGGTTCCTATACCATTATCACCAGCCGGGGACTGGATCTGGATGTAGGACAGTTTTCCGCTCTTTTAACCTATAGTTTCCAGATCTTAAGCAGTCTTATGATGGTGTCTATGGTCTTTGTTATGATCACACTGGCTTCTGAGTCTGCAAAGCGAATCGTAGAAGTTCTGGAAGAAAAGAGCAGTCTGGTAAATCCGGAAAATCCGGTTTACGAGGTAAAGGACGGTTCTGTTGATTTTGAAAATGTAAGCTTTAAATATTCTAAAAAGGCAGAGAGAAACGCTCTGGAGAACATTAACCTTCATATTAATTCCGGTGAGACTATTGGTATTATCGGTGGAACCGGTTCTTCCAAGTCTACTTTGATCCAGCTGATCTCCCGTCTGTATGATACCACAGAAGGTGTGGTAAAGGTGGGGGGAAGAGATGTAAGGGAATATGACCTTAAGACACTGCGAAACCAGGTTGCTGTTGTTTTACAGAAGAATATCCTGTTTTCAGGTACTATTGAAGAAAACCTGCGCTGGGGTGATAAAAACGCCACTCCAGAGGAAATAGCCCATGCCTGCAAACTGGCCCAGGCAGATGAATTTGTTCTCCGTTTCCCGGACAAGTACAAGTCTTATATTGAGCAGGGCGGTGCCAATGTTTCCGGTGGTCAGAAGCAGAGACTTTGTATTGCAAGAGCGCTGCTTAAGAAGCCGAAGATCCTGATCTTAGATGACTCTACCAGTGCAGTAGATACAAAGACAGATGCTCTGATCCGCAGCGGATTTAAGGAATTTATCCCGGAGACCACCAAGATCATTATCGCACAGCGTATTTCATCTGTTCAGGAAGCCGATCATATTATTGTAATGGACGGCGGTAAGATCCAGGCAATTGGAAATCACGAAGAACTGATGAAGACCAGCCCGATCTACAAAGAAGTATACGACTCACAGAACAAAGGAGGCGGTCAGGATGAAGAATAATGGAAAAGGCATGGCAAAGGCTGGAAAAAAGACGTTTTTGCGCCTGATCCGCACCATTTTCGGATTTTTCCCGGTGCTGATGCCTCTGGTACTCATAGGTATTTTATTTAATGCTATTGTAGGTTCTATTCCGGCAGTTTTTATGCAGAAGGTTATTGCTGTGGTAGAACAGAACTGGCAGTCTGGTGACTGGAATGGCTGCAAGGATGAGATCCTGCGTTATACAGGTATCCTTCTTACACTTTATGGTCTGGCGCTGGCGGCTTCTATCTTCTATAACCGGAAAATGGCTGAGATCACTCAGGGAACTTTAAAGAAGCTGCGTGAAAAAATGTTCAACAGTATGCAGGATTTTCCTGTAAAATATTTTGACACCCATAATCATGGGGATATTATGAGTTACTACACCAATGATATTGACACGCTGCGTCAGCTGATCTCCCAGAGTATTCCGCAGTTTTTAAATTCTGCTGTTATGGTAACTACAGTATTCTGCGTCATGCTTTACTATAGTATCTGGATGGCACTGGTGGTAGTTGCAGGTGTTGTGCTCATGCTGCATATTATAAAGAAAGTAGGGGGAAGTTCTGCAAAATTCTTTATCCAGCAGCAGAAAGCTATTGGTAAGACAGAAGGTTTTGTGGAAGAAATGATGAATGGCCAGAAGGTCATTAAGGTGTTCTGCCATGAAGAAGAAAGCGAAAAGGCTTTTGATGCTATTAATGATGAGCTGTTCCATGTGTCTGAAACAGCTAATAAATACGCAAATACCTTGGGACCGATCTTAAACAATATCGGTAACCTGCTGTATGTGGCAGTAGCTCTTGCCGGAAGCTTATTCCTGATGTTTAAAGTGCCTAATTTAAGCATTTCCCGATTACCATTTTCTATTAGTATCGTAGTGCCGTTCTTAAACATGACCAAACAGTTTGCAGGAAACATCAACCAGGTTTCCCAGCAGATCAATGCCGTTGTCATGGGTATGGCAGGTGCAGAGCGTATTTTTGGCCTGTTAGATGAAAAGCCGGAGGAAGATGAAGGATATGTAACACTGGTAAATGCAGTGGAAAATCCTGACGGAACTCTTTCAGAGCACAAAGAACGTACTGGTGTCTGGGCATGGAAACATCCCCACAGTGACGGAACGGTTACTTATACCAGGCTGACAGGTGATGTACGTTTTGAAAATGTAGATTTTGGTTATGATCCTGGTAAGACAGTTCTTCATAATATTACACTGTATGCAGAACCTGGCCAGAAGGTAGCTTTTGTAGGTGCGACTGGTGCCGGAAAGACTACTATCACTAATCTGATCAATCGTTTTTATGATATTTCTGATGGAACCATCCGTTATGATGGCATCAATATCAGGAAGATCAAAAAGTCAGATCTGCGCCATTCTTTAGGTATTGTTTTACAGGATACCAACCTGTTTACAGGTACTGTAATGGAAAATATCCGCTACAGTAACCCGGATGCAACAGATGACGAGTGCATAGGAGCAGCAAAACTGGCTGGTGCCCATGACTTTATCACCCGTCTGCCGGAAGGCTATGAGACTGTTATTACCGGAAATGGTGAGAATTTATCTCAGGGACAGAGACAGCTGATCTCCATTGCCAGAGCAGCCGCTGCAGACCCGCCAGTTATGATCTTAGATGAGGCAACATCCTCTATTGATACACGTACAGAGGCTATCGTACAGCGGGGAATGGACGCCCTGATGCAGGGACGCACTGTATTTGTCATTGCACACAGACTGTCTACAGTACGAAACTCTGATGTGATCATGGTACTGGAACAGGGCCACATCATCGAGCGCGGCAGCCATGATAAGCTGATCGAGGAGAAAGGAAAGTATTATCAGTTGTATACTGGGGCGTTTGAGTTGGAATGATAGCGCGGGTTTGTAAATAGGATTTATAGATTTGTGAGAAAAAATGTTCGCTCGGAGTCTTTCTGTGCCTGATTTTGTGAGAAGATTTTTTGTCAGTTGTGCCCATATTTCTGAGGCATACGCGGCGCGTATGTTGATGAAATTTGGGTGCGACTGGCGGAAAATCGGCCACAAAGGCAGGTGCATGAAAGGCTTCGAGAGGACATATAGAAAAGGGGGAAGGCAGATGGTTGATAAAATGGCGTTCTTAAAAGCGTATAACATTGACGAAGACGATTTTAAGGCAGCTGACATTTCCTGGGAAGAGCTGGCAGCGATCTATGATGATTATCTGTTAAAAGAAGAAAAACTTCGTGGGATCGGCAAAGACTTTGTCAACGATTATCTCTATGATATTGAGCGGGCAGGAATTCATTCCTACCGCTACCGTACCAAAATCCGGGACATCTTTTAGAGAAGATCATACGAAAAAGAAAAGAAGATCCGGAGAAATTCAAAGATCTGAACCGGAGCAATTATTACAAATACATGACCGATCTGATCGGTATCCGTGTATTCTTCCTGTACCGGGAAGACTGGATCTACTTCCACAAATATATTACCACTGTATTTGAAAATGATCCAAGTATCTACGTAAAAGACCGAGGCCGGGATTTTGACGAAGATCCGTCCCACTGCTATATTGCAGAGCGTCCAAAGGTATACCGTAGAAATGGTGATACACGCATTTATGATGAAAAACTGATCGATATCAAGTCAGACGGCATTTACCGTTCTCTCCACTACATTATCAAGTATAAAGGATATTATGTGGAGATCCAGGGAAGAACGCTGTTTGAGGAAGGCTGGAGCGAGATCGATCATGACATCGTCTATCCATATTATAAAGACGATGAAATGTTAAAAGATTTTTCTACCTTATTAAACCGCCTTTCCGGTATGGCAGATGAGATGAGTTCCTATTTCCGCAGGATGCGCAGTGTGAGAGAAGAGCAGGGGTTACTGTCACACCATTCGGGGGAAGGTAAAAAAGAATGATAGTTCAACCATGACAGTAACAAAAATACGCTTTCTTTTCCAGGTTCCAGAAGGAACCATAGAAGAGAAAGCGTATTTTTTATATACAGCAGTGAGCAAGAATGTTATACTCACATGCTTTCTGTTTTAACCAGCCAGATGCAGTACATTGATCAGTAAGATCCAGCTTAATCCATAGTAAGAAACAACAGCAACCAAGTCGTTTACAGTTGTGATCAGTGGACCGGAAGCAACGGCCGGGTCAACATTGATCTTTTTAAAGAACAGTGGGATACAGGTACCTACGGCACCGGAGATCACCATTGCTAAAAGTAACGCAGCTCCGATACAGCCGGATACAGCATAGGCGAATGCAAAAGGCTTTCCTTTTGCGACCACAATGTATAAGCCAATGGCTGTGAAAGAAAGTACGCCAAGGATCAGACCATTTGAGAAGGCAATGCGCATTTCCTTCCATACCAGTTCCAGCTTCTGCTTTCCGGTAAGGGACTCGTCCATAAGCACACGGATGGTAACAGCCAGAGACTGGGTACCAACGTTTCCGGCCATGTCCAGAATCAGGGACTGGAAGCACATGATCAGTGTCAGCTGGCTTACTACCTGTTCAAAGAGGCCTACAACAGAGGAAACTACCATACCCAGAGCCAACAGAACTAACAGCCATGGGAGACGTTTCTTTAAACTTTCTTTTAAAGGTTCCTTTAAATCTTCCTCAGCAGTCAGACCTGCGAACTTAGCGTAATCTTCACCCATCTCATCATCGACCAGGTCTACGATACTCTGGGAAGTGATAACGCCTAACAGTTTGTTGTTATTATTAAGGACTGGGATAGAGTCCTCGGAATAGTCTTTCAGTTTTTCAATACAGTCATCGATCAGTTCATGACCATATACATAAGGATAAGAGGTAACGATCAGATCCTCCAAAGCGGAGTCCTGTCTTGCAATGATCAGATCCTTCAGATCCATTGCACCATAAAAGGTCTGATCCTCTGTTACCATAAAAATGGTAGAAATATTGTCATTCTTAGCTGCCTGTTCTACCAGACTGCTCATAGCCTGCTTTACGGTCAGATTTTCGCGGATCACAATACAGTTTGTGGTCATCCAGCTACCGATCTCGTCTTCATCGAAGGCTGCGATCACGGCAATATCTTTTTTTGCGTCATCATCCAGAAGTTCTGTAAGAAGAGAGCGTTTTTCTTTGGAAGTCATTTTCAAAACATCCACAACAGCGTCTGTTTCCATAGCAGAAAGGATAGCAGCAGCTTTCTTTACGTCCATTTCATCCAGATATTCCGCTGCCTGTTTCTGGTCGATATGCTCGAAAATATCAGAAAGCATATCTGTATCAAGGATACGGCAGATCTTGCGCCGTTCAGCTAAGGTCAGTTCCGGGAAAATGTCAGCAAGGTCGTTTTCATGGTAATCTTCCAGTTTATTTCTCAGAATACCCGGTGAGGCATTGCTTCGGATTACAGACAGGATCTCCTGGCTGTGATCCTGAACTTGAACTTTGTTTTCCATTTCAGTCTCCTTTTCATCTTTATTTTATTCAGTTTTCAACACGCCATCCTGTATAAAACATGATTTTATGGGCACAACAAAACCTGCACCTGTAAAATGTGCAGAAATAATAAACGCAGCATGTATCTGTGCGTCTGAGGATACGCGTGACAACTAAATTGAAAGACGGTATCCGTCCTCCATTTACAGTTTTGCGATGGATATTACAGGAGTTGTAAGAACGGGATAAGAAATGAAAAAGAAGTCCTGTATTTCAAGTTATATGAAATTATACGAAACAGAACAGACCGCTGTTTCCTTTATATCCCGTGCGTCTACTTCGCCCATGACTATCGCAACCGTCCATTCTGTTCACCTGCCTTTTTCGTAAGATTAATGACCTGATGGCCTGAAGCGTTTATTAACAACTTCTTTACATATTATAAAGCCTGAGCTCAAAATTTTCAATATAAAATGTGTACAGGTACTGATAAAATTGTGTAAAATTTCTCAAAAAGGATATGAAAAAAAGATGGCACGAAAAATAGAAAAAGTGTTTCGCACCATCTTTTATAGTGAGATATTCTTAACGCCTGATATCTGGCAGAAAGGGGCTTATAAATATAAATAGGTTACAGTCGGTAGCATACTTTGCCTGGATTTAAGATCATTTTCGGATCAAATACACGTTTGATACCTTCCATTAACGCCATGTTGGTCTCACCAATAGACTCTACCAGATACTGGATCTTACCGGAGCCGATACCATGTTCACCGGAAACAAGTCCGCCCTGTGCGGACGCCTCTTTATAGATAAGGTCAAAGAATTTATCTACTCGCTTTTTAAATTCTTCTTCTGTAAGGTCATTGGAGCACTCATAAATATGAAGATTTCCATCACCTGCATGTCCAAAGGAACGGATCACAAGACCACATTCTTCACCGGTCTTATTTACAAATTCAAGATAAGAAGCGATCTTTGTAACAGGAACGACTACATCACACTCATCAAGGAGCTTAGTCTCTTCCATGATCACTTCCAGGAAAGCAGAGCGGGCTGCCCAGGCGTCACGCATTTTGGCAGGACTGTCAGCAACCAAAACGTCCATGGCACCGGCGTCAAGGACCAGTTCAGCTGCCTGTTCAAGAAGTGTATATAACTGGTCTTCGCTGTCAGAATCCAGTGTGATCAGAAGATAAGCGCCTACAGGCTGTCCTTCCATTTCTCTCGGGAAAGTAGAACGTCCGGTATGGCGTTCGGAAGCCAGTACGATCTCACGTTCCATAAATTCGATGGCCTGAGGATTTAAAGAAGACATTTTTAACTTCGGTACTGTTTCAAGAGCAGTTTTCAGATCTTCAAATGGTACGATCAGGGAAGCGCTTGCCTTTGGAGCAGGAATGATCTTTAAGGTCAGTTCCGTAATGATGCCTAATGTACCTTCAGAGCCGATCATAAGGTTCAACAGAGAATAACCGGAAGAGGTCTTGGAAACCGTAGCACCAAGGTGGGTGATCTCGCCCGTTGGAAGCACAACGGTCATGGCGCGTACATAATCTCTGGTGGAACCATATTTAACAGCGCGCATGCCGCCTGCATTGGTAGCCACATTTCCACCTACGCAGGCAAATTTTTCACCTGGATCCGGCGGGTACATCATGCCTTTTGTCAGGCAGTCTGCAGCAAGGTCATTTAAAAGAACGCCACATTCAATATTTACAACGAAATTTTCCAGATCATAATTTAGGATCCGGTTCATTTTTGACATATCAAGAAGAACACCGCCAAGAAGGGGAACAGCGCCGCCTGCAAGTCCGGTTCCGGCACCTCTTGGTGTAACAGGAATGGTATTTTCATAGCAGATCTTCATAATAGCAGCTACTTCCTCTGTGGAACGTGGTTGGACTACCAGGTCGGGCATATGAGTGCCGTAAATAGGCATTTCATCTCTGGAAAAATCAGGGTTGATATCATCGCCGGTAAGGATGTGATCCGATACCGCTTTCAGCTTGGAAATGATCTCAGGTGTGAGTATTATATTGATCCATAGTTTATAACCTCCTGTGCTGTATATCAGGGCGTATCTTTTTAAAACAGAGCCCTGTTCATCTGGCAGTTTCATTATATAAGGCCAAAATTGTGCAATGTGTAAAATATACAAAGATAAAGGGGATTTTGTATGTAATTTTATTAACAATGCACAATAAAACAGGGTTACTTACATGATTTTCCGGAAAGGATTTTCCGGAAAAGATGAGAGGGAGGAAAACGGAAAGGCTTTGCCGGTTTTAAACTATGGTTTGTTAGAGAATTAACGACCTTGAAACGGCAGTAAAAATGACAGGAAATACAATGAGAAAATGCTGTTTTTTTATGTTGAAAATCAACAAAAATTGTGAAAAGTGAAAGAGGAATGGGAAAAGCGCAAGGATTTTGGGGAATACACTTGTATAGTGAAATTATTTTAGGTATAATGAAATGAGATATACTAAGATGAAATGGGCAGACTGCCGTTTTATCAGACAAAAAATAGGAGGAATACTCGTGAACAGAGAGAAGATTATTGTAATCGACTTTGGCGGTCAGTACAATCAGCTGGTTGCCCGCCGTGTACGTGAGTGCAATGTTTATTGTGAGATCTATTCTTACAGAACTGATATTGAAAAGATCAAAGAAATGAATCCAAAGGGTATCATTTTAACCGGCGGACCAAACAGTGTATATGAAGAAGGCGCTGCAACCTGCAGCAAAGAACTGTTTGAACTGGGAATTCCGGTACTTGGACTGTGCTATGGTGCACAGCTGATGATGCATTTATTAGGCGGTCATGTATGCAAGGCACCTGTTCGTGAATACGGAAAGATCGAAGTAACCGTAGATCAGTCCAGCAAGCTGTTCAGTAACGTATCTGAAAAGACCATCTGCTGGATGAGCCACAACGATTACATCGAAAAAGAAGCTCCTGGATTTAAGATCATCGCTCACACAGACAACTGCCCGGTAGCAGCTGTAGAGTGTGCAGAAGAACCTGTATGCGATCCAGTATCATCCAGAGGTACTTCATACTGTAGAAGGAACCAAGATGCTGTCAACTTCGTATACAATGTCTGCGGTTGTGCAGGTGACTGGAAGATGGATGCATTCGTTGAGAATACCATCAAAGCCATCCGTGCAAAGTTGGAAACGGTAGGTGCTGTGTGCACTGTCCGGCGGTGTAGACTCCTCTGTAGCAGCAGTTATGCTTGCAAAGGCAGTTGGCGACCAGCTGACCTGTGTATTCGTAGATCACGGTCTGCTGCGTAAAACGAAGGCGACGAAGTAGAAGAAGTATTCGGACCAAACGGCCCATACAACTTAAACTTCATCCGTGTCAATGCCCAGGACCGTTTCTACAGCAAATTAGCAGGTGTAGAAGAGCCTGAAAACGTAAGATCATCGGTGAAGAATTCATCCGTATCTTCGAAGAAGAAGCAAAGAAGATCGGAGCTGTAGATTTCCTGGCACAGGGAACCATTTATCCGGACGTTGTAGAAAGTGGTCTCGGCGGTGAATCTGCAGTGATCAAGTCCCATCACAATGTAGGAGGACTTCCTGACTACGTAGATTTCAAGGAGATCATCGAACCTCTCCGTGACCTGTTCAAAGATGAAGTACGTAAAGCCGGCAGAGCTTGGTATCCCGGAGAAACTGGTATACCGTCAGCCATTCCCAGGCCCAGGCCTTGGAATTCGTATCATCGGCGAAGTAACCGCTGAAAAAGTAAAGATGGTACAGGAAGCAGACGCCATCTACCGCGAAGAGATCGCAAACGCAGGTCTCGACCGCAGCATCGGCCAGTACTTCGCAGCACTGACCAACATGCGCTCCGTAGGCGTTATGGGCGATGAAAGAACCTACGACTACGCCATCGCATTAAGAGCCGTAAACACCATCGACTTCATGACTGCCGAAGCAGCCGAGATCCCGTGGGAAGTACTTGGAAAAGTGGCAAGCAGAATTGTTAATGAAGTGAAGCATGTGAACAGAGTGCTTTATGATTGCACTGGAAAGCCACCGGCTACGATTGAATTCGAATAATTTGAAATGCTTTAAGAATCCAGTGTTTATGCGGGTTTGCGGCACTTCAAGAAGTCTTTTGATAACAATTTGATAACGGTTGCATAAGAGCCATTATTCTTGTAATCCAGTGGTTTTCGGGTTAGAGAATGATTGACAGGTGGTTGTGCAACAAATAAATCCATATTACAAACGAAGCCCTTAGCTGTGGGTAAAAACTCATGGCTAAGGGCTTTTTTGTCGTCTTTATTTATCTGGCTTGAGCTGGTCTTGGAACATTTCGACCAGAGCATCGCTAAGTGCCTGTGATGGGACTTTTGCCCATATTTGCGTAGTATCAAACTCCGGGTAATGGTAACGCCACTGATCGTATTTGTCCTTGCTGATTTCTTCAGAAGATAGCTTGTCAGCCTGCTCTTTCCAGGCATACAGCATTTTCCGAAGTTCGTGAGCGTCTTTGCCTTTGGAAGTATCGACTTTCAGACAGATTTCTCCATCTGATTCACTGACCGTCAGACCGTACAAATCTTCAAGGGTAAACAAAGTGTGCATCAGTCCGATATAGCTGTCAATGTCAGGCACATCAAGGGCATGAGGGGAAACATCCAGAGCCTGCGCCAGTGCAGCGGTAAGTTCCGCTTTCGGTTTTCTTGTCCCTGTTTCGTATTGTGCTAAACGTACATCGGCACTTCGTTCGGGAAAGCCGACAATCGTACCAAGATATTTTGTGTCATTCCACGCAGAATGCGGAAAAATGTATTCTTTCTCCAATCGCCATAACGTGTCCACTCCTTGTATGTATTTTACAATGAGTATAGCAGATATGTTTAGGAGAAGTCAAGATAATACAAAACAAAAAGTTTAATATTTTCCGAAAAGCCACTTGACACAAACAAATATGCTTAGTATAATGAGTTTGAAATTAAGCAAATAAGTTTAATAAAAACAAAATGACCGTCCGAACAGTATAAACCGCCAAGACCTTGCCAGACAGCAAGCGAGCGCCTGACATATTATGATATATCGGGACAGCACAGCGCCGAACAGGGAATACCTGCTGGAACTTCATTCGGATAGAACGGCGATAAAAATGAAAGAAAGGACTGATTATATGAAAAACAGATTTATTTGTGTCGAAGAAGTGGCACAGGAACTTAGCGTATCAAAGCCGTATGCTTACAAGTTAATCCGTCAGTTGAATGATGAATTAAAAGCAAAAGGCTTTATTACGATTTCAGGACGGGTAAACCGCCAGTATTTCTATGAAAGACTCTACGGAGCAGGGAAGGAGGATGAATAATGCCGGTATTCAAGAACGAGAGCAATGGAACATGGTATGTGATGGCCAGATATGTCAACTGGAAAGGCGAGCGTAAGCAGAAATGCAAGCGTGGATTTGCTACCAAGAAAGAAGCACAGGAATGGGAGCGAATGTTTCAGTTGCAGAACTCCTCTGATATGGATATGAGTTTTGAAGCCTTTACTGAACTGTATATCCGGGATATGAAAAGCCGTCTGAAGGAGAACACATGGCTGACAAAGGAACATATCATCCGCACAAAGATTTTACCTTATTTCGGCAAGCTGAAAATCAGCGAGATTTCCACAAAAGAGGTTATCGCATGGCAGAATGAGATGCTTGCCTATCGGGACGAAAAGAAAAAGCCATACTCACAGACCTATCTGAAAACGCTGCACAATCAGTTGTCCGCTATCTTTAATCATGCGGTACGGTATTATGAGTTGCGTTCCAATCCTGCCGCCAAAGCGGGAAATATGGGAAGTGAGGAACACAAGGAAATGCTGTTCTGGACGAAAGAAGAATACAAGAAATTTTCATTCGAGATGATGGATAAGCCTGTTTCCTTTTACGCTTTTGAAATGCTCTACTGGTGCGGTATCCGGGAAGGAGAACTGTTGGCACTGACCGCCGCTGACTTCGATTTTGAGAAAGAAACGGTCAGAATCAACAAGTCCTATCAGCGATTACGCGGAGAAGATGTGATTACCACACCGAAAACAAAGAAAAGTAACCGCATCATCAAAATGCCGAAGTTCCTTTGTGAAGAAATGCAGGAATATTTGCAGATGCTTTACGGACTGAAGAAGAAAGACCGAATCTTTACAGTCACAAAAAGTTATCTTCATCACGAGATGGACAGAGGTGCGAAAGCCGCAGGAGTAAAGCGAATCCGTATCCATGACTTACGGCACAGTCACATCAGCCTGTTGATTGATATGGGATTTTCAGCGGTGGCGATTGCAGACCGTGTAGGGCATGAAAGCATTGACATCACTTACCAGTACGCTCATCTGTTCCCGTCAAAGCAGACGGAAATGGCAGATAGATTAGACGATTTAGGGAAAGGAGAGATTGAAAATGTCAGCTAAGAACAAAGATAACAAAAATCGTTGGAGAAACATCACAGTAGGGTTTCGGGTATCACCCGAAGAAAATGAACTCATCAATAAGGCTGTTGCCTTATCGGGACTGCCGAAGCAGGAATACTGCTACCGCCGTTGTCTGAATCAGGATGTAGTGGTGCAGGGCAATCCGAGAGTATTCAAGGCACTCAAAACGGAACTTGCCGCTGTCCTCACAGAATTGAAACGAATTGAAGCAGGAAACGGTGTGGATGAAGAACTGCTGAATGTCATTGAACTGATCGCTGTTATTCTGGGCGGTCTGAAAGGAGAGGACGAGGATGGAAAATAAAAAAGAAAAGACTGCCCCGGATGTATCTGTTGGCGCAGATACGGAGCAGCCTATTTTCAAAAACACTACAAGTAGTATATCCGAGAATGGTGGAAATATCAAGAGTTTTGAGGAATTGCAGAGAGAAATGCAGTTGCGGTCAGACCCGTCTTATCTCCAGACCATTTCCATGAATGAACTGTTTGACACACAGTATCGGAGTAAGCAGCCGTTGATTGACGGTCTGCTTTATCCCGGCACTTATATCTTTGCAGGTTCGCCCAAACTGGGAAAGAGTTTTCTGATGGCACAGCTTGCCTACCATGTCAGTACAGGTACGCCGATTTGGAATTATACCACCCGAAAAGGGACGGTGCTGTATCTGGCACTTGAGGACGATTACCGCCGCTTGCAGGAGCGTCTGTACAGGATGTTCGGGACAGAAAGCACCGATAATCTATACTTCTCTGTTTCTGCCAGTCAGCTTGGAAATGGACTGGATGAACAGCTCGCAAGATTTGTGGCAGAGCATAAGGATACAAAGCTGATTATCATTGATACGCTTCAGAAAGTGCGTGAGGTTGGAGGCGATAATTACAGTTACGCAAATGATTATCAGATTATGGCAAGGCTGAAAAGTTTTGCGGATGTTCACGGACTTTGCTTACTACTTGTACACCACACAAGGAAGCAGAATGCGGATGATAAGTTTGACATGATTTCCGGGACAAGCGGACTGCTTGGGGCGGCAGATGGAGCTTTTCTTCTTCAGAAAGAAAAACGGACAGGCAATGCCGCAACACTGGAAGTATCAGGCAGAGATCAGCAAGACCAGAAGCTGTATCTTATCCGCAATACAGAAACCTTGTTGTGGGATTTGCAAAAGGCAGAAACGGAATTGTGGAAAGAACCGCCGGAACCATTGCTGGATGAGATTGCGGAGCTTGTTATGAAGGACAATCCTTACTGGGAAGGTTCGCCAACAGCACTTGTTGCATTGATAAATGTGGACATTCAACCTCATGTTATTACAAGAAAGCTGAATGTTCTTACAGGCAGACTGTATGCAGAGCATGGGATTCTCTTTCGGAGCGAGCGTGTCCATGAGGGACGGAAACTAAGGTTCTGGAAAGACAATACAGAAAATGCGTGACAGTTCGTGACGGTTGTGACGGTATTTCTGACAGCGGGGGCGGTATCAAAATAACCGTCACGACTGTCACATACTGTCACGGAAAGGATGGATAAGATGGGAAATATGCAAATATCACAGGAATTATTTATGCAGTTGCTCCGTTTTCACTTGGTTGAAGATGAAAGTTGCGAGAGAGAAATCAAGCAGGGGTTAGAGAAGAAACTGGACAAGATGGTCATGCGTGACCTGTATGGAAAATTCAAAACTGCTCCGACAGAGGAAGAACGGGAGCGAGCGAGAAAAGAATATCTGGACAGGCGAGGAGTGCCGGAGAGCTTCCGATGGTAATTCTTCCTTGATGATAAGAACAGGAGCGTGTCACGCCCCTGTGGATAGTAGACAAGGAGAAATCTGGAAAGGAGAATCATGCAATGAGAGAAGGAAGATTAGGTTATAACTGTGAAAATGGAAGATATGGATTGCTGTCAATGGACTTATGGATTGATACAGGATTTCACTGCGGAGAGTGCATGGAAGTTCTGGTGGATGACCAGTGGGTGCGGACAAGGATGGAGATGAATCCAGCAATGGAATGGTATCTGGTGGGAACACCGTATTGTGGTGATCTGGAGTATGTACGGGCAAGGATACCAGAATAAATCAGATAGAAAAGTAAAGAGCTGGTTTGCTGTCAGGGATAAAAATAAGCCCGGATACGGGCAATAAAAAGGGCGGATACGCCCAAAATGAAAAGCGAAAGCCAAGCTATGGCAAAGGCAGGAAGTATCTCACAAAGCTCGGCGTTTGAGAGCGAATACACCCATCGCACAAACTTCGTTTATGCTCTGCGGTATTTCGCCCTGCCGGGAGCTGTTCCGCCGACAGGCGTATAGTTCGTAAACAGGTGCTTATGCACCTACTCACAGTAAGAGCAGGCGAGAGCCGGAAAGGAGAATGCTTATAGGCAGACATTCATTTATCAGACAAAATAAGCTGTCTGATGTGGCAGGAAGAATTGATTATATTTCCAATCCGAAAAGGCAGGAACATCTCTATGCGACTTATCAGACGGAAGGAGCAACACCGGAGTTCTGGAAAAATCTTGCGAGAGAGAATCAGTTGGATTTTAAGACAAGCGGAACAGCTGGAAAGTGTATTGAAGGACGGGAGTTTATCATTGCACTTCCAGAAAGTTTTGTTGAGTTCAAAGCAGATGATGTAGTAAGGCTTTTCACGGACAGCTTTCATAAAAGGTACGGTGTGGAATGCAGTGCGGCACTTCATCATAACAAGAAAATGACCAATTACCATATTCATCTCGTATTCAGTGAACGGAAAATGCTGGAACATCCGGAAGTGAAAATTGCTACCCGAAATATGTTTTATGATGAACAGGGCAAGCACAGACGCACTAAAAAAGAGATTTTGGATGAGCAGGGTAATCTTCGGGCAGGGTGCAGCATTATTTCCAAAGGGGAAGTTTACGAGAGCCATATTTTTACTAAGAAAGATGAGTGGTTTAAGAGCGATGCGTTTACCAGAGAAATTAAGGAGATGTTTACGGAAATCATTAACAGCCATGTGAAAGAGGAATCCGAAAGGCTGTCCGTATTTCAGCAGGGTGGTGTGTATCTGGCAACAAAGAAAATCGGAAAGAACAATCCAAGAGAGGCAGAGATACGGGAAGACAATACGGCAAGGCAGGAATGGAATCGAACGGTAGATGTGGCATTGGTTGAGGGTGTTCCTGAAGAAGATATTTTGACAATTAAGCGTGAGAAAATCACAGACAAAACACTGCAATCTATACGGACACATGGTTGGTTACCGGATATGTTCCAGCAGATTATCCAAGGTGCAAAAGACTTCTTACAGGAAATGATTTTCAAATTTAAGCTGCCGCCGAAGCCAGTACCGAAGATTGATTTGCAGGAATGGAATGAGATGCGGAAACTGATGGAGAAACTTCAGAAGCAGTCACAGGCAATAAAGTCCACGCAGCAGGAGATTTCCTTATTGAAGAAACAGCTTTCCGAGACAACAGGATTTTTCAAAGGGAAAGTACGGAAATCCTTAGAAGGCAAAATTGAACAGGCAGAGAAACAGGAAAAACGTATCCACACGGATATGGAGCAGACTGTAAAACAGGCAGGATATCCAGATGTTCAGTCCTTCGCAAAGACATATCAGAAATCGGAAAAACTGGTCAGGGAATATAATGAGGAACTGCGAGCATGGGAAAATCAGACAGAACCGAAAAAAGAGAAGCCATCAGAACCGCCGAAAAAGGCAAGCATACGGGAAAAGTTGCATCGTTATCAGCAGGAAAGCAGGCAACAGCCAAAACAGACAGCAAAGAAGAAATCTATGGACAGAGAACGATGAGAAAGGTGGAACAGAAAATGAAGAAAACAATTTTTGAAGAAATGGGCGGCACTTATGTGAGATGTGGGTATTACTTTATCCCCAACCTTACCTTGCCGGAGGAAGAAAAAATGCGATTTGTTGGAGTATGGGGACAAAGGCATTTGCAGTATTTGAAGGAATACCGCAAGACTGTATATCTGGATCTGATGATGAGTGGCAGACTGAACAGTTATCTGGCAGATATAGAGGAACAGGCACAGAAACGCTTTGAAAGGATTGTAGAGCAGATGAAGCAGGCACAGGGAATCACAGAGCAGTCAAAGGCAGATAACGCATTGAAATGGGTAAGCAGAATGAATAACATACAGGCGTGTGCGAGGGAGATTGTAGATAGGGAGATGATTTATCAATAAAAGTAAAAGGTGGGGAGCAAGGCATTTGCTTTCCACCTGTAACAATACCTGTTGTGATGAGTAATATGAAAATCGTTTTCAAATTATATTGACAAATTCAAATCCTGTGGTAAAATGAAAACTGTTTTCAAATTAAAAGTGAGGTGGTTGATTTGGCTAAAGCACCATACAAGACAAAGCAAATGACCGAATTACTTACCTTTTTGAAATCAGTTCAGGGCAGCCATGTTACGGTAAGTGAAATCTGTGACTATTTTCAGACAAAAGGAATAGCAGTTGGGACAACGACAATTTATCGTCATTTAGAGAAAATGGTTCAGGAAGGTGTGGTTGCTAAATATGTTGTAGATGGAACCAGCAGTGCCTGTTTTGAATATATAGGCAGTCACGAAAGCGAAACTCAGACGGTATGCTATCATTGCAAATGTGAAAAGTGTGGAAAATTGATTCACTTGCATTGCAATGAAGTAGAAGGTCTGAAACAACATATGATGGAACATCATGGTTTTGAGATGGATTCGCTGCGTACCGTATTTTATGGAATATGCAGTGAATGCCGGGAAAACCAGAATTAGAAACACAGTTCGATTGTGGGAAAGGAGAAACAAATGAATACGAAGAAAAAAAGAGTATTTTCAATGGCAGTATGTATTTTATTTTTATTTGTTACATTTGCTTCTCTTTTTTATATTGTCAAAGAAGAAAACCACAACTGTACAGGGGAAGACTGTCCTATTTGCACCAATATTCATCAGGCAGAGCAGACATTAAGAAATTTGGGCACAGGCACGGTTATTCATGCAACCGTGAATCCAGTGCCGTTTATGCTTGTATTGGCAATAGCAGGTCAGGCTTTTGTTGTTTCAAACACATCTCTTGTAAGTCAAAAGTTAAGATTAAACGATTGAATAAAACTTCTTTATAAGGCAGAAAGGGTAGTCCTAAGGGTGTACCTTTCTGTTTTTGTACCCTTTTTTAGAAAAGTTAAAATAAAAACGGAGGTTTTATTCAATGAAAAAATATATTTCTATTCTTTTAGCGGCTGTTATGGCAGTATGCTGTCTTTCTGCTTGCGGTCAAAATAATTCCAATACTAATACACAGGCAAAAGATAATAATGATAAGCAGATCAAAGTTGTTACAACCATATTCCCGGAATATGACTGGGTGAAAGAGATTGCAGGAGATGAGGCGTCTAACATGGATCTTACGATGCTTCTTGACAATGGAGTAGATTTGCATAGTTATCAGCCTACTGCGGATGATATTATGAAAATTTCCGATTGTGACCTTTTTATCTATGTTGGCGGGGAGTCAGATGCATGGGTAGAAGACGCTTTAAAGGAAGCTGTCAATAAAGACATGAAAGTCATAAATTTATTAGATGTGCTTGGAAGCAGTGTAAAAGAAGAAGAGGTTGTTGAAGGCATGGAAGCCGAGGAAGAAGAGGAGGAAGACGGAGCCGAGGAAGAACCGGAATACGATGAGCATGTATGGCTTTCTTTAAGAAATGCAAAAGTTCTTTGCAAGGCAATCGCTGATGATCTTGCTGAAATAGATACTGAAAATGCGGATGCCTATCAGGAAAATGAAAAGGCTTATGCAGACAAACTGGATGAACTGGATAAGAAGTATCAGGAAACAGTAGATGCAGCTCCACAGAAGACACTGTTATTTGGAGACAGATTCCCATTCCGATATATGGTTGATGATTATGGATTAAGCTATTATGCAGCGTTTGTTGGATGCTCTGCGGAGACGGAAGCCAGCTTTGAAACAATTACATTCTTAGCAGGAAAGACAGATGAACTCGGATTAAAAAATATCATGACAATCGAAAAGTCTGACCAGAAGATTGCAAAAACGATTATTGAAAATACAAAAGAAAAAAATCAGGGTATTTTAACATTGGACTCTATGCAGTCAACGACATCCGATGATGTGAAAAAAGGAGCAACTTATTTTTCAATTATGGAAAGCAATTTGAATGTTTTGCAGGAGGCATTGCAGTAGGAGGAACTATGGAACAGATTATCTGTCAAAATCTGGCGATCGGATATGATGGAAGAGTGTTGCTGCAAGATATTAACTTTTCTGTGAAAGAAGGAGATTATCTTTGTATTATTGGAGAAAATGGTTCCGGTAAATCAACTCTGATGAGGACATTACTGAATCTGCAACAGCCCATTCATGGAAAGATCACGTTTGGAGCTGGAGTAAAGAGCGACGAAATCGGATATTTGCCACAGCAGACAGTAATACAAAAAGATTTTCCTGCATCCGTGAGAGAAATTGTTCTCTCCGGATGCCAGAATCGTGTGGGGATGCGTCCATTTTATAACCGATCAGAGAAAAAGCGTGCGAGTGAAATGATGGAAAAGTTACAGATTACAAATCTGGGAAACCGATGTTATCGGGAATTGTCAGGAGGACAGCAACAGAGGGTTTTACTCGCAAGAGCATTATGCGCAACCAGGAAAATATTATTACTGGACGAGCCGGTATCTGGTCTTGATCCAAAGGTGACGGAGGAGATGTATCGCCTTATTGAGAAAATAAATTGTGAAGATAAGATTACGATCATTATGATTTCCCATGACATGAAAGCGGCAATGAACTATGCCAGTCATATCCTGCATATTGGTGAAGAGGTGTTTTATGAACGAAACAGGAATATGAAAGAAGGTGTATCGTTTGATTGAAAAGTTGATTTTTTATTTTCAGTACCCGTTTGTGCGGTATGCACTGATCGTAGGGGTGTTGATTGCACTTTGTTCCTCTTTGTTGGGAGTTACTTTGGTGCTGAAACGCTTTTCCTTTATAGGAGACGGCTTGTCACACGTTGCTTTTGGGGCTATGGCGGTAGCATCGGTTCTGAATTTTACAAATAATATGATATTCATTTTACCTGTAACGGTTATTTGTGCTGTTTTGCTGTTGCGGACAGGACAGAATACAAAGATTAAAGGGGATGCAGCGATTGCTATGATTTCCGTAGGGGCATTGGCAATCGGTTATCTCCTCATGAATCTATTTTCCACAGGACCGAATCTTTCAGGAGATGTGTGCAGTACACTGTTTGGCTCAACCTCCATATTGACATTGACGAAAGGACAGGTGGTATTATGCAGCGTTTTATCAGTTATTGTTGTGGTTGTTTTTATTATGTTTTATCAAAAAATTTTCTGTGTTACCTTTGATGAAACATTTGCAAAAGCTACAGGAATGAAAACGGATTTTTACAATCTGCTAATAGCTGTTATTACAGCGGTAATCATCGTTCTTGCCATGAATCTGGTTGGATCTTTGCTGATTTCAGCATTGGTAATATTTCCGGCATTGTCAGCTATGCGTGTATACAAGACGTTCTTTCGTGTTACAATTTGTTCAGTTGTATTATCTGTGCTCTGTGCAGTTATTGGGATTCTGTTGTCTATTTTGGCAGGTACTCCGGTAGGCTCGACGATTGTAGCAATAGACATTGTGGCATTTATGATCAGCTGTGCTGTGGGAAAAGTGGCAGGAGGAAGAGCATGAAAAATTTGAAAAAATGTATAGTTTTGTTTTTGTGTATTCTCCTGATAACCGGATGCGGTAATAAAAAAAGCACGGACGGAAAAGGTGTTAACAATACAAATTCGGTTGACAAAGTAATAGATAATCAGATAGCGAATGAGGACCGTAAAAATGAGACTACGGAAAGCGAGGAAGCTTCATCCAATGTCGAATCAAGCAAAGATACTGAAGACACAATAAGCAGGGCAGAAGATGTCAGGAACACAGACGGAACAGTTGATTATGACCTTACGCAAATGAGCAGTGATATGGTGTATGCAACAGTATATCAGATGATGGTTACGCCAGAAGAATATGAAGGAAAAACATTCCGTATTGATGGAAATTTTTATGCAACTTACTATGAAGCTACAAAAAAATACTACTTTTATTGTGTGATTCAAGATGCAACAGCCTGCTGTGCTCAGGGAATGGAATTTGTATGGGAAGATGGCTCCCATATTTATCCGGATGAGTACCCGGAAGATAATGCTGAAATTGTAGTGGAAGGAACTTTTGAGACATACAAAGAGGAAGGAAATCAAAATCTGTATTGTAGGTTGTCTGATGCAATACTACAGCAGGAAAATTGACCAAGGACTTGTATTTCTAAGCAAAATCGCTTATAATTTGAAATAGAACATATTGCTATTATCCACAGTTACGGAGCAAGTGTTATCAACAGCGATAACAAACTGATAACATTAGCCCATATAGGCAGGATAATATGGATAAATCAAAGATTCAAAAGAAAAGTAAACACGGCAACAAATAATCTCTAAACAAAATTGATTGGGGATTGCCGAATTCGAATAGTATAATAAAGCCCAGAAGCCTTATAAATCAAAGGTTTCTGGGCTTTGTGCTTGCAAAATGCTTGCAGTTTGAGGAAAATGCAACGAATAAACAAGGAATACTTACAGCCGCTTCCATCAGATGATGTTATTGAATCTTATCTTCCACACGATCGCCAAACCACGGTAAGATCAGATTCTCTGGTCACCTATCACAACTGCAAGTATTCCGTACCACCAGAGTACATAGGAAAACCTGTAAGATTACTAGTTTCCGACAATACCCTGCGTATCTATTCTAGCACGGATCTTATTGCAGTGCATGCATTAAGTACAAAAAGGATGAATTATCAAAAGGATCATTACCAGCAGCTTCTGACTCAAACAATGAAAGAAGCTGATATGGTCGCAGAACTGGCTGAAGTAAATCTAAAGCAGATGGATGCCTTCCTGTAAGGAGGAATACGATGGCAACTTATGCAAAACTACTCAACGGTCTTACAGACCTTGGAATCCACAAGATGCAGGAGCATCTGGATTATTACATAGACCTTGTTAACAAAGGTCAGAAATCGTTCAGTGATGCCCTGGAGGAATTGATTGATATTGAAAAGAAAAATAATCAACTCCGGGCAGAGAACGCCTGCGTGAAAACAGCAAATTTCCCATTCATCAAGACACTGGATGATTTTGAGTTCGACTTCCAGCCAGGAATCAATCGGAAGGAAATGCTGGAATTAGGAAATTTAGGCTTTATCGACCGCAAAGGAAATATCTTGTTTGTCGGAAGCAGTGGTGTTGGCAAAACCCATTTAGCTACAGCGAGCCTATGAAACTTTTTCTGTAAAATAACCTAAGTAAGGTCCTTCTATGATACAATAAATATCATTAGGAGGGCCTTTTACTATGGCAAAACAAAAGAAACCAGTTCACAGAGTTGAAATGACTGAAGGAAAAAGGAACATCATCCGCCAGCTTCTCGAAGAATACGATATCGAGACCGCAGAAGATATCCAGGATGCACTCAAAGATCTTCTGGGCGGCACCATTAAAGAAATGATGGAGGCTGAAATGGATGACCATCTTGGATATGAGAAATCCCAGCGTTCTGACAATGACGATTATCGTAACGGTTATAAACGCAAGCAGATAAACAGCCGATATGGCTCTATGGAAATCGAGGTCCCACAGGATCGGAAATCGACCTTTGAACCACAGGTGGTGAAAAAGCGTCAGAAAGATATTTCTGATATTGATCAGAAGATCATCTCTATGTATGCCAAAGGAATGACCACTCGCCAGATCTCGGAAACGATTGAAGATATCTATGGTTTTGAAACATCAGAAAGTTTCATATCCGATGTGACGGATAAGATACTTCCTCAGATTGAAGATTGGCAGAACCGCCCATTGGATGAGGTATATCCAATCCTTTACATCGATGCGATCCACTATTCTGTGCGGGATAATGGAGTCATTCGTAAGCTTGCAGCCTATGTTATACTTGGCATTAATGAGGAGGAAAAGGAAGTCCTGACGATTACGATTGGTGACAATGAAAGTGCGAAATACTGGCTGTCAGTCCTGAACGAACTGAAAAATCGCGGAGTAAAAGATATCCTGATCATCTGTGCCGATGGCCTTACAGGCATTAAAGAAGCGATTTCAGCTGCGTTTCCCAAAACAGAATACCAGAGGTGTATTGTCCATCAGGTAAGAAACACCCTGAAATACGTTCCGGACAAGGACAGAAAAGCCTTTGCTGCAGATTTAAAAACCATCTATCAGGCCGCTGATGAGCAGAAGGCTCTGGCTGCCTTGGAACGTGTACCTGAAAAATGGACTCCGAAATACCCGAATTCCATGAAACGCTGGAAAGACAACTGGGATGCTGTTTCTCCAATTTTTAAATTTTCAACCACTGTCCGGAAGGTCATTTATCCAACCAATGCGATCGAATCACTAAACTCCACATACCGGAAGCTGAACCGTCAGAGAAGCGTATTTCCAAGCGATACCGCCCTGTTAAAGGCCTTGTATCTGGCTACTTTTGAGGCTACGAAAAAATGGACTACCACCATCCGTGATTGGGCTCAGGTTTATGGAGAACTGGGCATTATGTACGAAGGACGCTTACCCGAGTAAGCAAAAGAAGGGTTAAGAAGACAGGCGGGAAACCGCCTGCTCTTGACATGCCCGTAAGCAACTGTTATATATAAAACAAGAACGACAAGCCTGATTCACAAGCTTATCGCTCTTAATTATCATAGAAGAATCTTATTTACAGAGATTTTCTCATACTCTCGCTACAGCCATTGGAATTGCTTGTGCCAGATCACGCTACTCTACGTATTTTATTTCCTTTGAATCTCTTATGACTCAGTTACTAAAACTTCCCACACCGATGTGGTGTGTTGAACCTTGAAAATTCAATATTTCAGCCAATAAAAAAGGCATAAACCTGTTCCGTTTGGTATAATGGAATTGACTAGAAACCATCTTTACAAAGGAGATTTATGCCATGTCCAGTATACCACAAAACCATTCTGATGAAAAAGCCCTAATTGACTGCGTTCAGAGATTTTTTTCTAAACACCATGTCGGCAAGCTTCTTGCCAGATGTAATGGCATGAAAGAAAAAGGCGTTTCTCCGGTTTCTCTGTTTCGTTACAAACTCAGTAACATTTTTGTCGGAAGAAGTATGTATATGCAGCAACAGACCGGCTCTTTTAAGTAAGCATTTTCCAAGAACACGTTCTACCGTTTCCTTAATTCTACAAAGACAAACTGGCTCCGTTTCACTTCTCTTCTTGCTGCAGATATCGTAAATCACGACATCAAAGGTCTGACGAATGACAGCAGAAAAAATGTCTTCATCATTGATGACAGTCTTTTAACCGCACCAGCTGCAAGAAAACAGAACTGGGATCAAAAGTTTTGACCACACGGATATGCGTTTCAAAAGGATTCCGAATGCTTACTTTAAGCTAGAGTGATGGAAATACATTGATTCCTGTAAACAGCTGTCTGCTGGCATTTGCAAAAACTACAAATATCATCGGTCCGGTAAAGGACTTTGATAACAGAACCCTTGCAGGGAAAAAGACGCAAGCTTGCTCAGACAAAAGCTCCAGAAGCAATGATGGCTTTGCTGGACACTGCCCTCAGCGTGGGACTGAATGCTGACTATGTTCTGTTTGATTCCTGGTTTTCAAACCCGGTGCAGATCACAGCCATCCATTCAAAAGGCATGGATGTGATTGCTATGATCAAGAAGAGCAGCCGGATTAAATACTCATACGGTGGTAAACAGCTGAGTATCAAAGAAATCTATTCCAAGAACAAAAAGCGCCATGGCAGATCAAAATATCTGCTGTCTGTTGATGTTATGGCAGGAAAAGAAACTCCAATTCCGGCGAAAATCGTATGCGTAAGGAACAAATCGAACCGCAAGGACTGGCTTGCTTTTATCTGTACGGATACGACTCTTTCTGAGGAAGAAATCATCCGTGTTTATGGAAAACGTTGGCAGATTGAGGTTTTCTTCAAGACCTGCAAATCCATGCTGAACCTGATTGGAGAATGCCATAGCTTATCTTATGATGCGCTGACAGCCCATGTGGCCATTGTATTTACTAGATATATGTTGCTTGCAATGGAACAGCGCCAAAACGAAGATCAGAGAACTCTTGGTGAGTTATTCTTCTTTCTCATTGATGAAATGGCAGACATTACTTTCCGCAGGTCACTTTGCATCTTGATGGATGCCTTAATGGCAAGCCTTCAGGAAATCTTAAAGCTCAGCGATAAACAACTGACTGCTTTTACTGTTGATTTTGAGGCAAGATTGCCGGAATATCTGCGTAATGCACTTCATCCAGAGGTTGCAATAGCATAAAGCACTATTTTGTTAGCTGAAATATTGAATTTTCAAGGTGCGAAGCCCTGTTTAGGTGTGGGAAGTTTTAGTAAATTATTTGATATAAAAAAGACACAATATGAGTTGGATTTTGTAGATATAGATCCGGAAGCAGATATGCCTTTGTTTTGGATCCATATTATATTTCAAAATGTGAATTCCCTTTGCCGAGAATGCATATGAGTCAATTTGCTCTTATTTTGAGTATACTTTGATAAAATGGGAGTATCTGTTATTCCCTGCACTGGGAGCATTATTTTCAACACATCATTCAGAAGTATAATAATACTTATAAAGTACAGATGCCTGTCATTACACCGCATGTATGTCGGCATACCTATTGCTCAAATATGGCAAAATCCGGAATGAATCCAAAAGCATTGCAATATTTGATGGGCCACTCAGACATCAGCGTAACGCTGAATACATATACGCATGTAAATCTTGAGGATGCCAGGGAAGAAGTTGCCCGGATTCAGGTTATGTAATTACGATTTTTAATTGAAAATAGCAAGGTGTAAAATAGAAAAACATACACCTTATTTTACACTTTTGCGGACGATATTATGCGAAAATAAACCAGGTTATGCCAGAAAGCAAAAATTTACAAAGGCTTACAAAGCCCGAGAAACCAAGAAAAACTAAGAAATGCGAGGTTATGCAACAATGATAAAAGTGCTTTTCGTCTGCCACGGCAGGACTGTGGAAATGCAGTAAAATCGGTACTTTATGGGGCAAAATGGGGCAGATTTTTGCACTTGTAGTAGTTGGAGACTACGGTAATACTACGAATGGAAAGATGAAAAACAGGAAATGTAGATAATCGTTAAAATGTGAGGAGTAATCGTTAAAAAGTAGCAGTAATCTAACAGATTCCAACCTTAAAATACAATACAAATGATTTATCACTATAATAAAGAAAATGAGTTAAAGAGTAAATTATATGCACCGATGACCGAGGAAGAGATGCTTGAAAGATTGAAAAAATCCAGAGAACAGGGAATCTTCAAGGATGCGGATCGTGTGATTTCAAATATGAGGTCAAAGTATGGATTGTAAGATCTATTTCTATGAGTCAGATGGATAAAGTGTATATTGTCTGAGAAAAGATTGGCGGGAAGTAGATAGTAGTTGACTTATCCTACTGTAAGAGTGATATATGTTATACCCCTTTGAAAATCAGATTGGAGGATATGACACATGGAGAATTTACAGAACCAAAAGAGCAATGAGGAATTGGTTGCAATTCCTGAAAAATATATGTTGACTATTCGAGAGGCTGCATCATATTTTAATATTGGAATTAAGAATATGAGAAGGCTGTGTGAAAGCAATGAAGGAGAGTTTAGTGTTCGTTGGGGTAACAAATATCTTATTTGTAGACCAAAGCTTGAAGCATATCTTAATCAGTTGATGGTGCGAGAACGGAATAAAAATGATGTAGGATTGGAAGAGAATCATGGTGTAAGTTAAAACCATGATTTTTTTATTGGGATTGTATCCACAGGGACAAGGGAACGCCGACCCATTTAATATGATACAGCAGACTTTTTGGGGTTCATCGTTATAATTTTTGATATGGCTTGATTACAGGGAATACGGTGGTTTTGCGTGTGTTCAACAAATTTCATTTGAATAAATTTTGAATCCGGATTTTGAAATTTTTAATCTTAGGATTTGGGATTTGAAACCCCACTAACGATAGTGGAGAGCAACCGTTATATTGTATTTTTATCGTTAGTTCATAAAATGCTTGACTTTTTCGGAGTTCTGATAATTACTTGTACTACATCAGATTTCAGAAAGGATGGCAATTATGGATAGATTAGATGCAGAGGTGCAGTATCGCATTGCAAAATGGGTATTCACCAATATGATGATTAATGGCGAAATAACAGTAGAAGAATACACGGAAATACATAAAAAATTGATAGAGAAATTTGACCCGCCGATGAAGTCAGTTGAAACACCCGGATTCTATCTTCAAGAGGTGATGGATGATGAGTAGAGTAAGGAAGATTGAATCGGTTGCTAAATTGCCAGAGTGTGCAAGACCACCCAGAATTTTAAGAGTGGCAGCATATGTGAGGGTATCTACTGATCTGGCAGAACAGACCACAAGTTTTGAGGCACAGAGGGACTATTATGAAAAGAAGATAAAGGAAAATCCAGAATGGGTTCTTGCAGGTATATACGCTGATGAGGGAAAATCGGGGACTTCATATATTCACAGAGCAGAGTTTAATCGCATGATGGAAGATTGCAGACAAGGAAAGATACAGCCAATACGATGTATTACCATAAACACTGGGAAACATGGTCGGTTGCGAAGGCTGTTGAAAGCATAAAAGGGCATGATGCCTATGTGATCGAACACGGAGAAACCATAAGATGGATAAAATAGAAAGGAAGGGTTACGTATGGGAGCATTTAAGAAAGAACGGAAGATGAAGGTATATGCACAGTCAGGGTATCGGTATAAGGACACAGCCACCATCATATTGAAGGGGCATGGCTTGAAACATTAGGTTTTGAGCCGGGAACACCTATAAGGGTTGAGTGTGATGGTGGAAGGCTTGTGATTACCAGAGCGGATGAAGTGATTGTGGAATAAATTTTATTATGCTATAATCCCATTAAAGTGTACCCTTTGTCAAGGACACTATGACTTTTTCCTTTTCAGATTTCTATTTTATATTTGTTTGTTGTGTAGAGGCATCAAAGAGATGCCTCTGACTGATGGTTTTCACCTTTTGCTTTAGGAATTATCAGTGGGTAAATTCCTGTTGTCAGATATTGATAATATTCAACAGGTGACAACCTTGCTAGGTCCCATTGATATCGTTCTGTATTATAATATTCTGTCCAATCCCTAACTGCGTTTAATATCTCCTCATAGCCGTAGCACTCTGATAGATCCAATTCATCTTTCATATGACCAAAGAATGATTCCTGAGGAGCATTGTCCCAACAGTTTGCTCTACGTGACATAGACTGTCTCAGTTCATTATCCTTTAACAATTGGATAAATTTAATGCTGGTATAGTGGGAACCCTGATCGCTATGTATTAATGTTTCTGCGCTTAAATCAGTTCCATGTTTTTCTAACTGCTTTACTGTTTCTAATACAAAATCAATTTCTAATGATTCGCTGAGAATCCATGACAGCAGTTCCTTGGTACAGGCATCTATAATTGTTGACATATAGCACCGGGGTGCTTTTCCATTTATTATATACGTGATATCTGTTAACAGAATTTTTCTTGGTCCATGTTCCTTGAATTCACGGTTTACTATATTGGGTGCGGTATATGCAGTTGCCATTGCTTTTGCCATTCTCCGATAGGGATTTGCTTTGCGGATAGGACACTGTAAGTTATATTTCCTCATCAGCCGACGGATTTTTTTGATATTCATCACTATAGGCGGTTCCATGTGTAACAACCTCATATATATGCTACGGGCACCTTTATGATATCCTCGATACTGGTATGCTTTCAGAATCAAAAGAAAATCCTGTCTGTCCCGTTCCTCTCTTTCCATTCGCTGGTCTTCTGTTGAGAGATAATGGTAATAGCCCGAACGGGATACTCCTGCAATTTCGCACATGGCAGCTACATTCAATAGATTATCGTTTTTTTGCAAAGTATCATAAATAATCTGATACTTTGCATGGGCTGGTATTTTCATTATTCCGGAGCCTTCGGATTTAAAGATACAATTTTTTTTAGAAACTCAATCTCCTGATCTTTATATGCCAGTTGCATTTCTAAATATTTTATCCGATTTTCAGCCGACAGATATCCGTTGCAGCCCTGTGCATAGGTGTTAAGATCTCGAAAACCATTTCCCTTTTTTACTTCATTTCCAATCATGGTTTTCAGACCATTTATTCTGGAATCCCCCAGGATATTTGGATCTATTCCAAGAGTCGAAACAATCTCACGTGGAAGCCTTCCCTTTGACAGTTCCTCCCAAAACAGTTTTTTAAATTCTGCCGAGAAATGTACAATGCTCGGTGATACATCCAGCACATATTTGCTATTTCTCAATGTGAGCATTTCCTGTTCTGTAAACTTTCTGTTTGCCATAATTTCCTCCAATTCATTTTTATTGTAATATCAATCTGAATCGGAGTCAAAAATCGATTTTGTCCAAAATAAAGGGGTTCATCAAAACCATGTCCGAATTTAAGGGTTCCCTGTAAACTCATTGTCTAGATTTAAGGTTTTTCATTAAAACCTACTGTCCAATGGTAAGGGTTTTTTAAAAACTCAAACTGTCTAATCTATAGGGTACATTTTACATCTTTGACAGTCAAATTTATCAAAACACCGCTGAAAGCCTTATTCTACCTGGGTTTTTCAGCGGTGTCTTTTCGTTTTACTATATAGTCTTTTTTCTGAATCAGATATGGATGATAGACTTTTATGATTTTTCTCGAGATTGTTTACTAAGTTTTTGGATTTCTTTCATTTTCCTTTTGGTAAGAAATTCATAATCCGTTTCGAATCCGGCTACTTCATGTAATGCATCCGTCAGTTTAGTAGATTCATAAATCGGTATGAATCCCTGCCCTGCACATCTGCAAATTCATAGTCGACAATAACTCTTCACCTGTATATTTCCGCTCGAGTTTTTTTTCGAGCAGACGATAAATGAACAGCGCTAGAAAACAGATCAGGAAATGTGCTCGGATCCGGTCGTTTCGCTGGACAAAAACCGGACGGGCAGAAAAATCCGTTTTCATGATCCGAAAGCATGCTTCAATCTGCCAACGGCTTTCACTGACTTTTAAAATATCTTCCGGCTCATCGTCAAAAAGATCCGTACATACAGCATAGAGGCCATCGTACTGTGCTTCCTGTGCAATCTTTTTTTCATCCAGAAAATATAGGATATCGGCCATTTCTCCATCTTTTAACAGCTGTTTTATCAATAAATCTTGCTGGGTCATTCGGATTTTTCCGGTTTTTCTTATGCCTGCCATTTGAAAGCATTGCTTTTGCTCGTTCAATCTGTTTCTCCCGAATCTCTTTTTGATAAGCAGCGTATTTTGGTGAGTAAGTAATCAACAGACGCTGTTCCATCTTTTTGGAACTGTAAGGTTCTTCTTTATAAAAAAGTTCCTCTTTATCATCGTCTGTCAGGCTGTTCAGATCGACCGCTTTATGGTCTGAGAGGCACCGGAATCCTTTTTTGTTTAGTGCAAGTGTCCGGTATTCTTTTGGAAGTTTTTTGATAGACTGGGTTACGATATAAGAGCGCTTCTTGCTGTGATTTAAGAGGTTATTTTCAGAACCAAGGCCTGCATCAGAACAGAAGATAAACTCTTCACACCAAACTCCTCAATCACTTTTTCTCGAGTGGTTTCAAAGATGTCTGTTCATTTTGATTTCCTGGAAATATGCTGAAAGCCAGTGGGATTCCATCTCCGTCGGTAAAGAGTCCCATCTGCACGATAGGGTTTGGACGGTGTTCTTTACTTTTTCCGTATTTTTTATCTCCATCTTCTTGTTCAATCTCAAAGTAGTAGTTGGTACAGTCGTAGTAAAGGACCCCATCGTTACGTTTTAAAACAGACTTTGAATTGCGATATAGCTCTGACTGAATCAGATCGCATTCTTCTGAAAGAACATTCAATGCCCGGTAAATATCATGAAGCTGATAAGGGTGCTTGGAAGTTTTAGCCGTTTCAAAAGAAGAACGTTTGCTGCCTGGTTCTAAATGCGTGTATAGATGAGATCGGATAAGATCGCGTTCAAATCATAATCATAGTGATGTTTATCTCGAATCTTTCGACATACCTTGTTTAAACCAAGTTCATAATAAAGAGACTGCAGGAAAAGGTAACCTCCCTGAAATTTTCGCTTTTCTCCATGGGCGATCTTTCGGTTTGGATGGAAAGTAATAGGAATACAATGATTTGTTTTTCCTGTTCAACTTTTCGGTCTCAATGCGGCCTGTTCTTTGCCCAGGCCATAACATCGTCTCTGGTGGGACCATGTTCAACCAACAATTCTTTTAATGTTCCAAGTTTGCGGATTGTCCGAGAGGTAGATTTTCCGTTACTGTCGATGTAGGATTGCTTTATATAAAAAGACTCAGCATTTTTTGATTTTGATGTATTGACCTTCAATTTTTTCACCTCAATACCATTATAGCGCAAAAAGCCGAAAAAGCCTATATATAAAAACAACAAATTTGACAAAAAAATATAAGCATTCATGCGGCTTATACGCTGTTTTTCATTCGGAAAGGTGTCAAACTCCCGGGTGTCTTTTTGGCTGGTAAAAGAAGAACTTGGATGCTATAATAAAATTTAATCATTTAATATTTATTTTTGAAAAGTAAAGCATTGTAAAACAGAGAATTCATCCCGTATTGATATTATAGACTATTGTTAGCATCCGGGCGAGTTCTGGGTGCTTTTTGATTGGAGGGATAAAAGGCTATGATTAACCTTGGTACATTAAAGGAAATAACTGATTTAAGAAGTGTGTGGTCACATGAGGCTTTGAACTTTACCCCTTGGGTAGCAGAGAATGTTGATTTGCTTGCAGATGCAGTTGGTCTTGATATTACAGTTGATGAGACAGAATCATCCGTTGGAGATTTCAATGTTGATATTTATGCATCTGAAACAGGAACCGATAGAAAGATTATCATTGAAAATCAATTAGAAGACACGGATCATGACCATCTTGGCAAACTGATTACTTATGCATCCGGGAAAGACGCAGATGTGGTTATCTGGGTAGTAAAACACGCACGAGAGGAACACAAGGCAGCAGTTGAGTGGCTTAATAACCATACGGATGATAAGATAGGTTTCTTCTTGTGTGAAATAAAGCTGTTCCAGATAGGAGATTCTGATATTGCTCCATCATTTACAGTAGTGGAAAGACCAAATGATTGGACGAAGGAGATTAAGAAGACAACTGCTACAAATCCAACACAGCAGCAGAGACTGGAATATTGGTGAATATTACGGTGCGGCAGAGCCGCCAGTCCGTGTGGCGAGAGCCACCTGTCCGGACTAACGGAGCCACCCCATTTTTTTATTAAGTTACTTTGCCATTGCTGGGTCCAGTCCATATACTTCTCTCATAGAGAGGTCTTTAGCTGGGTCAACACTTTCAATATCGATCTTATAGGAATCATACGATATGCGATCCATGATGGCATCGGCAAGAGTACTTTCACCATCACAGATTTGCTGGTACCACTCACTTTCACGGAACTGAGAACAAAAGATTGTTGAAGATTTTTTACGTCTTTTATGTATCAGTTCAAAAAGATTTCTGGCTTCAGCTTCTGTCAGTTTAAGAAGCAGCCACTCATCAAGGATCAGTACTATTGGCTTGGTGTATTTCTTCAGGACAGTCGAGAAAGTTCCATTGTCCCTGGCAGCCTGTAAGTCCAATAATAGATCAGGAAGTCGTACATACCGTACTGAGTAATAGTGCTTGCATGCTTCCATGCCAAAGGCACAGGCCATGTAAGTTTTACCACTTCCGGTTGCTCCAGTAATAAAGATGTTCCGGTATTCTGTAATGTATTCACAGGTTGCCAGACGGTTGATCAGTGCTTTGTTCAGCTTTCGTCCAGAATGGTAATCAATCGCTGCAATGCTGGCATCTGGCTGTTCAAACTCAGCCTGGCGGATCAGCCTTTTCAGACGATTGTTTTTGCGGTTGCTATATTCGACATCAACAAGCATACCGAACCGATCTTCGAATGGAACTTCCTTCATTGCAGGATCATCCATCTGGATACGGAATGCATCTGCCATAGCAGTCAGACGCATTTCAATAAGTTTATCGATTGTACTTTGATTTGTCATGATTGTTTACCTCCATAGTATCTGGCTCCTCTGGTTATGCCGTGTGGTTTTACTGCCTGAGATGATTCTGATCCGGTATCAGGTTCATCCTTTGCTACAACCAATAGATTTTTGATACTTTTATAGCTGGGTTTACCGGAATAAGAGAGCGCCGTGGCGCAGGCCTGTTCCAGTTTTTCTGGCGAATGTTTTTCTGCCAGTTTCAATAATCCCATGCAGCTTCTGTAGGATTGCTGTTCAATTCTGCCGGAGGTAAGTATCGCATTGACAACCTTACTTGTGTTAATTCCAATCGAATCAGCCCACTTACGGAATCGGTCACCATTCCATTCCAGATATTTCTGGTGTTCCTGTGGCATATGTTCTGTCACTGTAGAATATTGACCGCTTCTTCCATAGAGTCGTCTGTGGAGGCAATACGATTGTGATTATAAAATATTTCAACCGTTGTATCTGTTATACGCACATCAACCTTATTTTTGATATACTGATAAGGCACGGAGTAGAACATTCTGTCTACTGCGATGTGATAGTTAAACTGGACGGTGGCTTGTTTCCACTCAGCCAGTTCAAAAGGTGTAGCAGGCAACGGAGCCAGTAATGGCATTTCTTCCCCAAGAAATAAACTGAGTCTGCTACATTCCTTTTTCTGGAATTTACGAGCATTGTAGGCATCCAGTTTTTCACGGATTGAGGCATTCAATTCTGCAAGAGAGAAAAACTGCTCATTGCGAAGGGCTGCTGTTATCCATGTGGATATCTTTCCTACTGCTCCCTCTACATTCGGTTTATCCTTGGGTTTCCGGACTCTGGCTGGAAGGATGGCAAGATTGTAATGTTCTGCCATCTCATGATAAGTTGTGTTTAAGGCAGTGTTGTACCAGTCACTCTTTTTATGATTCACTGCGGTTGTACAGTTATAAGAAACGAGCAAAGGTGTGACACCGCCAAAGAAATCAAACATCTGGACATGAGCTTTGATCCAGTTGTCAGTTTTCTCATTCATATATGCTTTTACAAAAGCATACTGACTGTAAGTTAATACACCTACAAATATCCATGCATCTGTGATTTCTCCAGTGTCCGGATCAATGATGTGGGCAGGATCACCGGCCCAGTCAACTTCAATCTGTTCACCTGGTTTTCTGGGGATATGCATGGTAGCCCTGCGTTTTTCTTCATCCTTCTGGATGTAGTAGCAGAACTGAGAATACATTAGAGGCTCTTCGCTGCTCATGCGGCACTCCTCGCAGTATTCTACCCAGAGAAGCTTTTTGTTTACACCGTTCCGCAGAAGTTCTTTGCGGATGTAGTCAAAGTTTGGCATGCGTTTATTCGTTGCCGACTTATCCTTAGGAAACATCAGCTCCTCTAGTGCGCTGCCGGTCATGTCGAAATCCAGCGGCCATGAAAGATTGATTTCCGCTGCCTTTTTCAAAACCTTGGCGACTGTGTTTCTGGATACACCGCAACTCTGTGCGATGTTCCTCTCACTGAATCCTAAGCTTTTCAAGCGTAGGATTTCACGATACTTGGTCATAACTTACGACCTCCTTTATCTGTATTCACACCAAAGGTGTGTATTTACAGTATAAAGGAAATATATGTAATAGAGCCCAATACTGTGGCTCTGAATTACCGGAATATATGGCTCTCATTCTCCGGAATGGTGGCTCTCAAAGTCCGGACAGGTGGCTCAGAGAGCCCCGGAATAATCAATTGGCAGGCGTTCAATGATTATGCCTTTCAGAACGCAGAATTTAACAAAGCATTTAATAAGAGAAAACCAACGACAGATCATTGGATGGATTTCAGTATTGGCTCATCAGCCTGTCATATCGCAGTATCTCAAATCCAAAAAAGAAATGCGATTGATGTTGAATTGTACATAAATGATGATAAGGAACTTTTCAGAAATTTGCTTTTACATAAAGATGAGATTGAATCAGTGATGGGATTGGTACTTGATTGGAGAGAACTGCCGGAAAGAAAGGCAAGTCGTATTATTATTGAAAAAGAAGTGACGTTTGATAATCGTGCCACATGGTCACAGCAGTTTGATTATATTATGGATGTCTGCATGAAGATGAAGAAGGCATTCAAGAAGTATTTATAAGAGGGTGATATCACAGAATGTTGTAGAAAACGAGAAAAAGGTTTGCTAAAAATGCAATAAAATAAATAGAGAGGAAATAGAAATTGAAAAGACATATTAATAGTCCGTATAAAATGAATTGGAAAATGTATGGTTTAATTGGTGGAATATCTGTATTAATAATGATTATTGCAGTTATATGTAATGACAATACTGATAGTCTTATTTCGGATATAGTTAAGAACTTGGCATTTGGGTGCGTGGCATCTACAATTGTTGCGCTGCTAATTGAAATTGGAAATATTAAAGAACAAAACGATAAAGCTACTAGTGTATATGATGCAGTGTATATGGATTTAAAATTTCAAATAAGCTGGTATGTTGAAACTTGGGCACGTTTGTGTAGTGTTGCTTTTAAAGACGAAGATTATCGTCAGGAAAAACATACTTGGATTGAATGGTATGAGATAACAAAAAGCAAATTTGCAGAATGTGATGATAACAGACAAGCGGAATTAATGCAGTTCTTTACTGAACAACTGATGGATAGCATAGAGGGGATTGAAAAATCCCTTAAACAAATAGATAGTCAGCAATACATTTTAAATATTAATGGGATATATGATGAGGGATTACGAAAAATTCTTGGGGATTATAGCTTTGAATTTTATGCGGCAAAATTAACATTGGGGAGAGAATATGATAAAGCTGATTTTTGGAAATCCTTTGATGCAATAAAACAGGATTTGATAAACTATATATATAATTGGGTAGATATAAGATATTACAATTATTGTAGGTTTAAGCCATACAAATTTCATGATGATAAATCAGAAACAATGCGTGCAATGTTGGAAAGTGAAAATAAATAATGCAGTAAAGTGGGATCAAATTGCTACACCCTTTTCGTTAAATAATGCACACCCCCATCAGTAGTCTGAACCCCCTTAACTGACTACGATTTGACTACTACACAAGGCATTGAATTGCTCCGTTTTGCATTATTTTGCAAAAAGTGTAGTTATAAACAAGAAAAAAGATGATGCCCGGAAAAGCCGATAAACCAACGCAAAACTCGGCATTACAGGGTATTTCAGAACAGGAGAATTTTATGATTAGAGTACTTTTTATCTGTCACGGCAACATTTGCCGCTCCCCCATGGCAGAATACGTAATGAAAGATCTGGTAAAAAAATCCAATCTCTCAGACCAGTTCCACATCTCATCCGCTGCCACATCCACGGAAGAGATCGGTAACCCGGTTCATCGTGGAACACGGGCGAAGCTTGCTCAGGCGGGAATAGCTTGTGAGGGGCATCATGCGAGACAGATGACCCGGGCGGATTATGATGGGTATGATTATCTTATTGGTATGGATGAATGGAATATCCGCAATATAAAGCGGATCACTGGCGGAGATCCGGAGAGAAAAATATTTAAGATGATGTCCTTTGCCGGCAGCAGCCGAGATGTGGCAGATCCGTGGTATACAGGGGATTTTGAGGCTACCTGGAAAGATGTGACAGAAGGTTGCCAGGGATTGCTGCAATATATTTTGGAAGAAAATGGAAAAGCTAGTAAAAAATAAAATAGCAGCATATTGCACATATCAATAACAGAACAAAATATAGAACAAAATATAGGGCAAAACACAAAACAAAAGATAAAACAAAAAATACCACGAAAGATAACACAAAACACAAATTCAAAAACTGCTGCCACCCAGGAACTAAAACCCCTGGGATATGGCAGCAGTTTTCTGTATTAAAAGAAAATATCTGATCAAATAAAGAATTATCAATTAAGCCCTGTTATTACCTCAACCCTATCTCGCCAACGCCTTCTTAAATTCAAACCTGAACAAAATACTTGTAAAGCAGATGGCCAGAAAATCGGCAATCGGTTCTGCCATGTAAACAGCGGACGTCTGATCTGCAGTGAAAATGTGAGGCATGATGTAGATCAACGGGAGCAGCAGGATAAATTTTCTGGTGACAGCGACTATGATAGATGCTTTTGCGTTTCCAATGGAAGTAAAGGTCATCTGGCAGGCCATCTGGATGCCGAACAGCAGGATGGAAGCCATGTAGATCCGAAGTGCATGAGCAGTAAAGGTTAAAAGCGCCTGGTCGGAGGTAAAAATCGAAGCAAAACCAGCCGGGAACAGCATGACTAAAAGCCACATAAAAGTAGAATAGGAAAGGTCGATCTTTAACAGCAGTTTAAAGGAGTCTTTTACACGTTTAGTCTGACCTGCGCCAAAGTTGTAGCTGATGATCGGCTGGGCGCCCTGTCCAAGCCCCTGCAGAGGCAGCATAGCGAACTGCATGGCGCTGGTTAAAATGGTCATAGCACCAACTGCAAGGTCTCCACCGTATTTCAGCAGTGAAGAGTTAAAACATACGGAAATAATGCTTTCACTGGCCTGCATGATAAAAGTGGAAAGTCCCAGTGCAAGACTTGGAAGGATAATGTTTTTTTGCAGTTTCATATTGCATCTGCGGATTTTCAGATACGATTTTTTTCCTGTAAGGAAGTTTAACACCCATGCGCAGGAAAGTGCCTGGGAAATGATCGTTGCAAGAGCAGCACCACGAACGCCCATATGAAATACGAAAATAAAAACAGGATCCAGTATAATGTTGCTGGCAGCGCCTACTAAAACAGACAACATGCCGGTTCTGGCAAATCCCTGTGCAGTAATAAAAGCGTTCATACCCAAAGTCAGCTGTACAAAGATAGTTCCCAGTGAATAAATATTCATATAGGCAACAGCGTAGGGAATGGTATTTTCACTGGCACCAAAAGCCATAAGAAAGCTTCTGTTTCCGGTAAAAAGGATGATGGTCAGCAAAAGGGATACGATGATCTGTGTGGTAAAACAGTTGCCAAGAGTGCGTTCAGCAGACTCTTTATCTCCTTTTCCCATAAAAATAGAGGCTCTGGGAGCGCCGCCGTTTCCTACAAGGGCCGCGAAAGCGGAAACAATCATGATGAGGGGCATGCACACGCCTACACCAGTCAGTGCCAGTGCTCCGTTTTCCGGGATATGTCCAATATAGATACGGTCCACAATATTGTACAGCATGTTGATGATTTGGGCTGTAACTGTGGGCAGGGAGAGCTTTAGCAAAAGTTTCCCCAAAGGTTCTGTTGCAAGAAAGCTGTTATCTTTCTTTTGCTGTAAATTCATTTTCTGTCGTCCTTTCTTTGATCGCTTTTTTCGTATTTTCCATGATCTGTTGGTTGATCTGTTCATAAAATTTCAAGTCTTCCTCAGACAGACCGCAAAAGATCTGGCTGTAGAGATTTGCCTGCATGGAACAGATGGCAGCTGTAATGTCTGCAGTCTGGGGAAGCAGGGATAAATGGATCTTTCGACGGTCAGTCTGGTCAGCGGTCCTCTTTAGCAGACCTTTCTGGATCAGACTTTCTACAGCCTGGGATACATTTCCTTTGGAGAGCATCCGAAGTTCTGTGATATCAGCAGCAGTATCTTTTCCTGGATTATTATAAAGAAATGAAATAACCTTTCCTTCTGTTATGGTCAGCTGCCATGTTTCACAGATATTTTTTAACATCTGTTCCTGCAATTTCATGGTCAGCCGGATATGTGCAAGGAAATCAGTAATACAGATCATAAAGGAGACTCCTTTCTGAAAAATAAAAAGTTTTAAACAAAACAGTTCTAAAAAAAACTATTTAATAGAGTACGTCAGATGAGAACAAAAGTCAAGCCTTAACATTATGCGGCTGGTGTGTTACAATGGAGCCACGCGGAGAAATACATGCAGCTGCCAAACGGGCAGTGAAACACATCCGTGTGGAACCTGAGTATAAGGTGTCCAACTAATCAACAGGAGCAAAAAGAATTACATGCAGACCCTGAACCAGGATATAAAAAATAATGATTTTAAGAAAGTATATCTTCTCTTTGGGGAAGAAGCATTTTTAAAAAAAAGCTATAAAAACCGCCTTCGGGAAGCCATTACCCAGGGCGATACCATGAATTATAATTATTATGAAGGAAAGGGAATAAATGTAAATGAGATCATCAGCCTTTCCGATACAATGCCTTTTTTTGCTGACAGACGTCTGATCCTTATGGAGGACAGCGGCTGGTTTAAAGGCGGACCAGGGGCAGATGAAATGTGCGCCTATATAGAGAATATTCCGGATACGACCTGTCTTTTGTTTGTGGAAACGGAAGTAGATAAGCGAAGCCGTATGTATAAGGCTGTAAAAAAGTATGGCTATATTGCAGAAATGGTGCGTCAGGACAGTGCCCAGCTTGGAAGATGGGCAGCAGGAATACTGGCAAAAAATGGAAAAAAGATAACTGGCCGGACTATGGAATATTTCCTGGGAAAAACAGGAGATGATATGGAAAATATTACTTCTGAACTGGATAAGGTGATCAGTTATACACTTGGACGGGATATTATAACGGAAGAAGATATTGATGCAGTGTGTATTACCCAGGTGACGAACAAAATATTTGACATGATCACGGCCATTGCCAACAGGCAGACAAGAAAGGCAATGGATCTTTATGAAGATCTTCTTACATTAAAAGAGCCGTCTATGCGTATCCTGTTTCTCATTGCAAGGCAGTTTAACCAGATCCTGCAGGTAAAGGAACTGATGGGAAGAGGAATGGATAGGAGTACGATCTCTTCTAAATTGAAATTGCAGCCTTTTGTTACAGGAAAAGTAATGGCGCAGGCGAAAACATTTACGAAGGAACAGATCTTGTCCTATGTGAATTTGTGTGTGGACGCAGAAGAAAGTGTGAAAACGGGAAAACTCCAGGACCGTCTGGCAGTGGAACTGCTGATCGCTAATAAATATTAGAATTAAGGAGGAGAATGCATTAAATGGCAGAAGAAAAAAATATACCAGGGGTAGCAACGGAAAAAGAAAGTGATGAAGTGTTAGAAGAGATCCGCACACAGACCAAGGACGTTTTAAAGGAACTTCTGGCTGTTGCCAAGATGAAACCAGGTCAGATCCTGGTAGTGGGCTGTTCTTCCAGTGAGATCGGAAGTTACAAGATCGGTTCCCATTCCAGTGAGACTATTGGACAGACTGTATACAAAGCGCTGTATGAAGAATTAAAGCCATTGGGGATTTATCTGGCTGCGCAGTGCTGCGAGCATTTAAACCGTTCCCTGATCCTGGAAGAGGAGGCAGCGGAGAAATACGGCTATGAACCGGTCAATGTAGTTCCTCAGTTAAAGGCAGGTGGTTCTTTCTCAACCGCTGCTTATCATACCCTGGAACACCCGGTTGCAGTAGAACATATCAAGGCACATGCAGGAATTGATATTGGAGATACTCTGATCGGTATGCATATGAGAGTGGCTGTGCCTGTAAAATTCAGACAAAGGCCATTGGTGGTGCCCTTACGTAGTATGTGCAAGGACCCGTTTGAAATTTGTAGGCGGCATCAGAGCACGTTATGATGAAGAGCAGATGTAGGGAAAGTACAATTATTCAGAGCAAACATCTCGATTTCGCTGCGCTGCATCTCGATGTGGCTGCTCGTCATATGAAAATGCAGGGAAAAGTGTTCATTCATGCAAGCATGATCCACACTTTTTCCTGCATTTTCGCATTGCTCTGAATAACAAAAACTCTCCGGTGGGTTAATCCGGAGAGTTTTTAAATTACGGTATCGATTGATCGAATTCTATAAATTAAGCGATAGAATTAACAGCCTTGGATACACGAGAAACTTTGCGGGCAGCATTGTTCTTGTGATATACACCCTTGGTGCAAGCCTTATCGATCTCGGTAGTAGCAGCAACCAGTGCAGCCTGAGCAGCAGCCTTATCTCCAGCAGCTACAGCAGCCTCAACTTTCTTGATCGCAGTTTTAACCTTGAATCACGATGTTGATTCTCAGTTCAGTTTATATAACCTGTTCATCAAAGCCTGGACACGGACACGGACAGTTCAATGTAAACATACTGTTATATTCTATCGGATCCATTTGGAAATGTCAAGTAAAAATTTTAAAAATTATCAAGAATGTTAAGCAGACGGTCTACAGTATCATGAACCAATGCAGGAAATGTTTCTGATTGCCAGTTCTATTTCTGTAAGTTATAATAAAATCCATGTGGCATAATACGCTGTCTCTGTGTAAAAACTAATTTTAACGATCGTTACAGTTATACAGGACAAAACAAGGAGGCAGCGAAAAATGAAGATACCTGAATTTAAAATACGTACAGACCTTGCTTTAGAGGAACGGGAAGGTTTAAAAGAAGCAGCGGAAGAAGTTTCAGGGGTTTCTTTTAAAAAGTGGGAAGGAAAACGGTCAGCAGCCCAGATCACAGAAGTGAAGGTTTTAAATGAACATGGCGCCAAAGCTTTGGGAAAACCGATGGGAAGCTATCTTACACTGGAAGCAGATAAACTGCTTATGCCTGATGAAGATTTTCATAGTGAAGTATCTGATGAACTGGCGTTGTTGTTAAAAGGACTGTTAAAGCAGAAGACCGGGAAAAATATCCTGGTAGCAGGGCTTGGAAATCAAAGCGTAACCCCGGACTCCCTTGGGCCCCGGACGGTCAGTAATCTCTGCGTGTCTGCAGAAGGGTTAAAAGCCATAGCTCCCGGTGTTATGGCCCAGACGGGAATGGAAACTGCCAGGATCCTGTTGGGCATTATTAAGGAGGTACAGCCGGATCTGGTGATCGCCATTGACGCTCAGCCAATCATCCAGCTGACGGATACAGGAATTCATCCCGGGTCAGGAGTTGGAAATCACAGACACAGTCTTACAAAAGAAACGTTAGGAATACCGGTTCTTGCGATTGGAGTTCCTACCGTAGTAGGTGCGGCAGCCATTGTTCATGATACGATCTCCGCTTTGCTTGGGGTACTGTCATCCCAGGCAGAAACGAAAAATACGGGAAAATGGATCCAGAACATGGATCCGGAAGATCAGTACCGTCTGATCACAGAACTTTTAGAGCCGGAGTTTGGTTCTCTTTATGTAACACCGCCGGATATTGATGAGAGAGTACGCCAGTTAAGTTTTACTATTTCAGAAGGGATCCACAGGGCTTTATTTTAATAGGCTTATATAGTATATAAATATGAAAAGGGATAAGGAGCAAAGAAATGAGTGCACAAAAGACAAAAGCAGCCGGACATCTGGCTGCGATCTTTACTATGCTGATCTGGGGGACAACGTTTATATCGACGAAAGTCCTGTTAGAAGATCTGTCACCTCTTGAAATACTGGTGCTGCGGTTTGTGGCAGGTTATATTTTCCTGTGGATTATCCGCCCGGTTCCTTTGAAAGCAGGAAGCCTGAAACAGGAAGGGATCATGATCGTGGCCGGTATTACGGGGATCGGTATTTATTATCTTATGGAAAACATTGCCCTGACTTTGACACAGGCATCGAATATCAGCGTTATTGTATCGATCGCCCCTATTTTTACAGGTATTCTGGCCCACTTTTTCCTGGAAGGGGAGAAAATGAAGAAGAGTATCGTTCTGGGATTTGTGTGTGCAATGGCAGGCATCTGTCTGATCACATTCCAGAAAGGGGAGACAGTAGAGTTAAATCCACTGGGAGATTTCCTTGGTGTGGCAGCGGCAGCCATCTGGGGAGTATATTCCATCTGTTCCAGAAAAATAGCCGGTTTTGGATATGATACCATCATTACCACCCGGAGAACTTTTTTCTATGGTATTTTGTTCATGCTGTGTGCCCTTCCTTTTATGGATTTCCATCTTTCCCTTTCCGCATTATTAAAGCCGGTAAATCTGGGAAATATCATTTATCTGGGGGTAGGCGCCTCTGCAATCTGCTTTGTCACCTGGAATTATGCAGTAAAGTCCTTAGGTGCTACCAGAGCCAGCGTATATATTTACGGGATCCCGGTTGTAACGATTTTAATGTCGATCCCTCTTCTCCATGAAGTGATCACCTTTCAGGCAATGGCAGGAACGGTCCTGACCCTTATAGGCCTTCTGATCTCCGAGTGGCCATTTTCTCCTAAAAAATAAGAAATGTGATGAACTTCCGGCAGGATGATCTGCATATATATGACATAAAGGGAAAAACAAGGGGTGCCGAAGGCGGCATTTGTTTCCCCGGTGCCAATATTTTCTTTTTAACTGGAAGGACACCATGAAATCATGGAGCAGAAATGTAAAAAAATGGATATTATTTCTGAAGATAACAGGCATCCTGGTGATCCTATGTATGATTGCAGGAGCCTGTATTTTGTATGCAGCAGAAAACCACATACAGTTATTAAAAAACAACCTTTCAAATGAAGTCTGGGAGTCAGGCTGTGAATGGGTCTGGCAGCAGATATTTCCCTTAAGCATGGATCTTACAGGAAAACATTCAAATCAGACATTACAGACACAGAAAAAATGGTCATCCATAAACACCATGGATCCGGCCTATGACCAGTATGAAAAAGCAAGGGAATTTTACCGCACCCATGAATATCTGGCCTGGATCGGGGAAGATGAGTCAGATGAGGAAACAATCCGGTCAGCCAGCGAAGAAGCATTGGATCAGTCTGAAAATGCCAATTCGCCTGCAAACACGGACAGCGCTTCTGCTAAAATTTCGGATCAGCCCATGATCTATCCCATGCAGCAGTTGATGGATTATGATTTTTTAATGAAACACTTCTATAATGTACATACTTCTACTACAGCAGACAGAGAACTGATGAATGCTAAGAACCTGTTGTCAAAGGATCTTACCCTGGAAAAGGAAGATGCGCCTCAGATCCTGATCTATCACACCCATTCCCAGGAAAGTTACAAAAACAGTAAAAAAGATGAAAATGTGGTTGCAGTGGGACAGAAACTGACGGATCTTCTTACAGAAAAAGGCTGGAATGTTTACCATGACACAACGGTATATGATCTGGCAGTGGGCAAGCTGGACCGCAGCCGTGCGTACACTTATGCACTGGAAGGAATTAATGAGATCCTGGCCCGGTACCCATCGATCCAGGTAGTGCTTGATATCCATCGGGACGGTGTAGGGGAGGATGTATACCTGAAAACAGAGATAGGCGGTCAGCCAAGTGCCAGGATCATGTTTTTTAATGGTCTGAGCCAGACGCCGGAAGGACCCATTTCATATCTGGCAAATCCTTTTCGGGAAGATAATCTGGCATTTAGCCTGAAACTGCAGTTAAAAGCAGAGGAGTATTATCCTGGTTTTACCAGAAAGATCTATTTAAAAGGACTGCGTTATAACCAGCACCTGCGGGCAAGATCAGCACTGGTGGAGGTGGGAGCCCAGACCAATACCTTTGAGGAGGCCTGCAATGCGATGATGCCCCTGGCAGAACTTTTGGATATGGTGTTGCAAGGAAAATGAAAACATAGTAAAATAGTTACGATATTCTATAGATTGAGATACCAGGGGCAAAAGGTCGGAAATCCGACGCAAGCTTGCTTGCAGGAGGATTTTTGAACTTGGGACCCGCCAAAACATGAGTAAGGAGCCATTTTTTGAAGAAAAATGAGCGGATTACGAATGTTTTTAGAATTGCGAGAGTGCAAAGCGCGTAGCAATTCGGTATCAGAGGGGTCAAAATACCTTTTGACCCCAACATCTAAATTGAAAGAAAGAGGATAAAGAATGGCAGTAATTGACCAGAGTAAAATACGAAATTTTTGTATCATTGCTCATATAGATCACGGTAAATCCACACTGGCAGACCGTATCATTGAGAAAACAGGACTTCTTACCAGCCGTGAGATGCAGGAACAGGTCCTTGACAATATGGACCTGGAGCGTGAACGTGGAATTACCATTAAATCCCAGGCTGTGCGTACTGTATACAGGGCAAAAGATGGAAATGAATACATTTTTAACCTGATCGACACACCTGGACATGTGGATTTTAATTATGAGGTGTCACGAAGCCTGGCAGCCTGTGACGGTGCTGTGCTGGTAGTAGATGCTTCCCAGGAATTGAGGCCCAGACTCTGGCCAATGTATATCTGGCATTGGATCATGATCTGGATGTATTCCCGGTTATCAACAAGATTGACCTTCAAGTGCTGATCCGGACCGTGTGGCAGCTGAGATCGAAGATGTGATCGGCCTGGAGGCACATGATGCCCGAAGATCTCCGCAAAGACCGGACTGAACGTGGAAGAGGTATTAGAGGCGATCGTTCACAAAATTCCGGCGCCAAAGGGAGATCCAAAAGCGCCTTTACAGGCACTGATCTTTGACTCTGTTTACGACTCCTACAAGGGTGTTATCATCTTCTGCCGTGTTATGGAAGGAACGGTAAAGAAGGGCACACCGATCCGTATGATGGCAACAGGAGCAGAGGAAGAGGTTGTAGAAGTTGGCTATTTCGGAGCTGGTCAGTTTATCCCATGTGACGAGCTGGCAGCTGGTATGGTTGGCTATATTACAGCCAGCATTAAAAATGTCCGTGATACCCGTGTAGGTGATACAGTAACAGACAGCAGCAATCCATGTGCAGCGCCTCTGCCAGGTTACAAGAAAGTTACACCTATGGTTTACTGCGGACTGTATCCTGCAGACGGTGCAAAATACAATGATCTGCGTGATGCATTGGAAAAGCTGCAGTTAAATGACGCATCCCTGTTCTACGAGCCTGAGACCTCTGTTGCTTTAGGCTTTGGTTTCCGCTGCGGATTTTTAGGACTGCTGCATTTAGAGATCATCCAGGAACGTCTGGAACGTGAATACAACCTGGACCTTGTAACAACAGCACCAGGCGTTGTATACCGTGTACACAAGACCACAGGAGAGATGATTGAACTGACCAACCCGTCTAACCTTCCGGATCCGACTGAGATCGAGTACATGGAAGAGCCGATCGTCAGCGCAGAGATCATGGTAACTACCGAATATGTAGGTGCCATTATGACACTGTGCCAGGAGCGCCGCGGCGTATATCTGGGAATGGAATACATTGAGACTACCAGAGCCTTATTAAAATATGAACTTCCATTAAATGAAATCATTTATGATTTCTTTGATGCATTAAAATCACGTTCCAGAGGTTATGCTTCTTTTGACTATGAGTTAAAGGGCTATGAGCGTTCCGAACTGGTAAAACTGGATATCCTTGTAAACAGGGAAGAAGTGGATGCCCTTTCCTTTATCGTACATGCAGACTCTGCTTATGAAAAGGGCAGGAGAATGTGCGAAAAGTTAAAGGATGAGATCCCGAGACACCTGTTTGAGGTACCGATCCAGGCGGCAATCGGCGGAAAGATCATTGCCAGGGAGACGGTTAAGGCAGTGCGCAAGGACGTTCTTGCCAAATGTTACGGTGGTGATATTTCCCGTAAGAGAAAGCTGTTAGAGAAACAGAAGGAAGGAAAGAAACGAATGCGTCAGATCGGCAATGTGGAGATCCCGCAGAAGGCCTTTATGAGCGTGCTGAAGCTGGATGAAGAGTAGAACCAATGATGCTTCTTGTTTTTGTGAATAGGGAAACAAGAAGAGAACATGGCTGAACCAGCTTGAAAAAGATTAATGATGATAACAAACATGAAAAAAAAGCCCATTGAACTGTATATCCATATTCCCTTTTGCGTGAAAAAATGTGATTACTGCGATTTCCTTTCATTTCGTGCCCTGTCTTCGGTCCATGAGGCTTATGTACAGCAGCTGATCCGTGAGATCAGGGCCCAGAGCTGTTATTGTACGGACTGCCAGGTAGTAAGCGTATTTATCGGCGGAGGAACCCCCTCCCTTTTAGAACCTTCCTGTATCAGCCGGATCATGGAAACTGTATTCAGCTGTTTTCAGGTAGAACCGGAGGCGGAGATCACCATTGAGGCAAATCCGGGAACGCTTTTAGGGAAAAAACTTCCTGTTTACAGACAGTGCGGGATCAACCGCGTAAGCATTGGCTTACAGTCTGCGGATAATACAGAACTTAAAAATCTGGGAAGGATTCATTCTTTTGAGGAGTTTTTAAAAAGCTTCCAGAGCGCAAGAATGGCGGGCTTTACCAACATTAATATTGACCTGATGAGCGGGATCCCGGGACAGACCCTGGAGTCCTGGAAAAATACATTGAAAAAAGTGACCATGTTAAAACCGGAGCATATTTCCGCTTACAGCCTGATCATTGAAGAAGGAACGCCTTTCTGGAACCGTTTCGGGGAAGGCGCCTGTGCCTGTGATTATACGGGACCTGCGCTTCCAGACGAGGATACGGAAAATAAGATCTACCGTTTTACCAGAAAGTTCCTGCAGGAGCAGGGCTTTGAGCGGTACGAGATCTCAAATTATGCAAAACCGGGAAAAGAATGCCGCCATAATATCGGTTACTGGACTGAGGTGGCATATCTGGGACTGGGACTTGGGGCATCCTCCTATATGGAAGGCTGTCGTTTTACCAATGAAAAGGACCTGGATAAGTATCTGGCACTGGATTTTGGTGAAGAAGATCCGGAAAAGCGGGAGACAGCCCTTCGCAAATTATGGGGTCAAATAGAAGAACTTTCCCAGGCACAGCGAATGGAAGAGTTTATGTTTTTAGGGCTTCGTATGTTAAAAGGCGTGTCTGATGTGGACTTTGTAAGACTGTTTGGTGTGAAAATGGAAACGGTCTATGGTGATGTGATCCGCAGGCTGACTGCCAACGGGCTGCTGAAAAAAGAAGAAAATAATCTTGCCCTTACAGAATGGGGCATGGATGTAAGCAATTTTGTTTTAAGCGAGTTCCTGCTGGGATAAAAAGCGCAGAAAATCTGAGTATAAGTAAAATATAAAAGGTCCTGAAGTGAGAGAAAATCTCTGCTCCGGGACCTTTTTTGGTTATTCATCTTATTCACTTGTCAAAACCTGCCAGTGACAGATTTTCCAGGTCAATGCAATTATATTATACGAAAAACTCCAGGATAAACACGATGGCACAGGCTGCAATGGAAACCTGGAACAGGCTCTTTCCTTTATAAGCGAAAAACAGTGCCACTGCCAAAGCGGCAGCTCCGGAAACAGGAGAAGCAGTTGCGTAGATAATGGCCGGGAAGGTCATTACAGACAGGGTAACATAAGGCACATAATATAAAAAAGAGCGGATAAAAGGATTTTTGATCTCTTTCTTGATCAGTGTCAATGGCAGCATACGGATCAGATATGTCACAATGGCCATTACCGCTATGTAAAGATAAACTGGATATTTCATTTATTCTTCCTCCTTTACAGGGAACAGAACTGCAGCAGACCCGGCTACGATAAATGTAAGGATAATGATCTTAAATCCGGAAGAAATATCCCTTAATACCGGTATCTGGGTGAAAAGGAAGCTGAGTGCCATGGAAACAAGGATAACCATGCGCAAAACCTTATTTTCTCTTGCCGGAGGGATGACAACTGCCAGGAACATACCATAAAGAGCTACATTTAAAGCGCTTAACAGCCTCGCAGGAAGAAGACTGCCGGAAACAGCACCAAGGAGGGTGCCGATGGTCCAGCCTGGAACAGCCATAGCCATCAGGCCGTAGCTGAAATAAGGGCTTAAGACCCCGCTTTTACATACAGATACACCGAAGATCTCATCTGTTACACCGTAGGACATAAGAAAACGGTGAAAAAATGGCATATGACTGTCCAGTTTCTGGGAAAGAGAACAGGACATCAGGCAGTAACGCAGGTTGATGATCAGCTGTGCCATAGCCATTTCCACAAGGGAAGAACCGGCAGTAATGATCCCCAGGCCTGCAAACTGACCTGCGCTGGTCAGGTTGGTAAAAGAGAGGACTACGGCTTCCAAAGTGGTAAGTCCGGCCCCTTTTGCCATAATGCCAAAGGTAAAGGAAACTGCCAGATAACCAAGTCCAATGGGAATACCATCTTTTAATCCGGCTTTGAATTGTGATATTTTCTCGTTCATGTAAAAACCCCCGCAATAAAATACATAAAACAGGCAGTCTGACTTAAGAAAATTAAGAAGACTGCCTGTTTATTATAACAGGAAATATAAAAAAGTAAAGTTGGGGCCTTTAAGAAGACTTCCACAAAATATCATGGTTGACGGTCTGGTAGAAGAGCTCTCTTACTTTTGCAGGTTCCTTTGTCTGGGTAAGGATCCACATGATCTTGGTAACAGCTGCCTCCAGGGTCATATCATAAGCTTCCAACAGACCAAATTCACGCTTGATCTTTTTTCCGACCTCATAAACAGACATATTGCTGCCTTCATTTGTAACCTGTGTTGTCATGATCACAGTTTTTCCAAGGTTGATCCAATGAGCCACTGCACGGTAGTAGTCGCCTCCGTCATCATAAGAAGGAAGTCCGCCAACGCCAAAGGACTCAATGATCACTGCATCATAATGAGCTGCCATATAGTCCAGAAGGGAAGCGTCTGCAGATGGGATCAGCTTTATCAGTCCCACACTGGAGTCCATCTGGTGATAGAAAGTCAAAGGCTCTGTGACCTGCGCCTTGTCGTCTAAATAAAACAGGATATGGTCTTCCTGGATAATGGCAATATAAGGAAAATTAATACTGGAAAAAGCATTATAACTCTTGGTCCGCTCTTTTTTACCTCTGGTACCGGCAATGACTTTTCCGTCAAATACAATATTTATCCCGTGAGCCTTGTCATGGGAAGCAAAGCGAAGACTGTCAGCCAGATTGGTACGGGCGTCTGTATTTTCCATATCAATAGGTTTCTGGGCCCCGGTGATGACGATCGGCTTTGGAGAATTCTGGATCAGATAGGAAAGAGCAGCAGCTGTATATGCCATGGTATCTGTTCCATGGGTGATCACAAAACCATCGTATTCCTCATAATGTTCTTCAATAGCTTTTGATACTGCCAGCCAGTGGGAAGGCTGGATATTGGTACTGTCTATATTTAAGATCTGTATACTGTCGATCTCGCAGTAGTGGCGGCTGTCCGGCACATAAGTTAAGATCTCTTCGGAAGTAATGACGGGTTTCAGACCGTCGGGTGTACGCTTGCAGGCAATGGTACCGCCTGTTCCTAACAGAAGGATTTTTTTCATACAAAGTATCTCCTTGTTGAGTTATGATTAAAAGTATTAACGCTTACGATTATATTAAGAATTCATCACTTTTACAATCCTTGATTGAATAAAATCAGAAATATGTTAAACTATATTCATACAAATTATACATGGTACCGTAGAATGGTATCACAGTAAATTTCAGGAGGTCAAATATGATGCTGATTGGAGGTTCCGTGATGTTTCTTATTCTGGTAGTACTCATTATTTTCATTCTTACATCCTGTATCCGTATCGTTCCTCAGGCTCAGGCACTGGTCGTAGAGCGCCTTGGCGGTTATCTGGGAACATATGGTGTAGGTATCCATTTTATGGTGCCATTTATTGACAGAGTGGCAAAGAAAGTAAATTTAAAGGAGCAGGTAGAGGATTTTCCGCCACAGCCGGTTATCACAAAGGATAATGTTACCATGCAGATCGATACAGTTGTATTTTTCTACATTACAGATCCGAAATCCTATGCATACGGTGTAGAGCGTCCGATCCTTGCCATTGAAAATCTGACGGCAACTACCCTTAGAAATATCATTGGTGAGCTGGAATTAGATGAGACCTTAACTTCCAGAGAGACCATCAATGCAAAGATGCAGGAGTCCCTTGATATTGCCACTGACCCATGGGGCATCAAGGTTACCAGAGTAGAACTTAAGAACATTGAACCGCCTGCAGCCATCCAGGAAGCAATGGAGAAGCAGATGAAGGCAGAGCGTGAGCGCCGTGAAGCGATCCTTCGTGCAGAGGGTGAGAAGAAGTCCATGATCCTGGTTGCAGAAGGAAACAAAGAGTCTGCAGTCTTAAATGCAGAGGCAGAAAAAGAGGCAGCCATCCTTCGTGCAGAAGCAGAAAAGGAAAAGAAGATCAAAGAGGCAGAAGGCCAGGCAGAAGCGATCCGCGCTGTACAGAGAGCAACTGCCGATGGTATCCGTTATATAAAAGAAGCTGGAGCAGACCAGGCTGTACTGCAGCTTAAGAGTCTGGAAGCCTTCCAGGCGGCAGCAGACGGAAAAGCCAATAAGATCATCATCCCGTCTGATATCCAGGGAATAGCAGGTCTTGTAAAATCTATTTCTGAGATCGCTGCAAAAGAAGATACTAAATAAACATGGTGCCCATCAGTAAGTGAAAATTTTTCAACTGGTGGGTATCCTTTTCTCTATTTGTTGGAAAAATCTGGGAGAAAAAGATGAAAGAGATAAAAAATAAGGTCAATACCAATAAGATTACGGAAGGCAGCATTTTCGGTCAGCTGTTATTATTCTTTTTTCCGATTTTGTTTGGCACATTTTTTCAGCAGCTTTACAATACAGCAGATGCAGTGGTAGTAGGCCGTTTTGTAGGCAAACAGGCACTGGCAGCAGTTGGCGGTACTACCAGTACCCTGATCAATCTTCTGGTGGGCTTTTTCGTTGGCCTTTCCAGTGGTGCGACTGTAGTTATTTCCCAGTTTTATGGTGCCAGAAAGCCGGATAAGGTGCATTGGGCCGTGCATACGGCGGTAGCGTTTTCGCTTATAGGCGGTGTTCTGTTTATGATCATCGGTGTTGTTTTGCCCATATGGCTCTTTCAGCCATGCACACCCGGAAGATGTACTTTACATATGCGGTTGTATACATCCGTATCTATTTCCTGGGTATGATACCAAACCTGATCTATAATATGGGAGCTTGCGATCCTGCGTGCAGTGGGGACTCCAAGCGCCCCTTATATTTTATTGGAAGCTGTATGGTCAATATCCTCTTAGACCTGATCCTGGTAGCAGGACTGCGTCTGGGTTGCCGGTGCGCCATCGCCACCATCAGTTCCCAGTTTTTCAGTGCCTGCATGGTGGTTTATGCGTTGACACATACAGAAGATATGTATAAACTGGTGTGGAGCAAGGTGCGTATTGACGGGCGGATGCTCCAGCGTATCGTGCGCATCGGTATTCCGGCTGGTATGCAGTCGGTTATGTATAACATTTCCAATATCATTATCCAGTCAGGTGTAAATACACTGGGGACAGATAATGTAACTGCCTGGGCTACTTATGGAAAAGTGGACGGACTTTACTGGATGATGATCAATGCTTTGGGAATTTCTGTCACCACTTTTGTAGGACAAAATTATGGTGCCGGCCGTATGGACCGTGTGCATAAGGGTGCCGGGGCCTGTATGATCATTGGAACGATTATGACAGCGATCGTATCCACCTTATTATACTTAAAAGGATATCTGCTGATTGATCTGTTTACATCAGATGCACAGGTACAGGAGATCGGTTTAAGTCTGATCCATTTCCTGGTGCCTACATTGATCACCTATATTACCATAGAGATATTATCCGGTACACTGCGCGGTGTAGGAGATGCCTGGATGCCGTTGATCATGACGGGGATTGGCGTTTGCTGTCTGCGTGTGATCTGGATCATCTTTTTCTTGCCACAGTACAGATCCATCCTGGCAGCTGCGTTCTGCTATCCTTTATCATGGACCATTACTTCCATTGCCTTTGTTATTTATTATTTCTTCTTCAGCAGTCTGCGGCGCGTGGACGGAAGAAAGTGGTTTCAGAAAAAGGATTATTAAAAGAGCTATTAAAGGAGTCGTAAGTTAAAATGATACAGGAGATACCTTATAAATATGATCCGGCATACAAAGATAAAAAGCCGGAACTCACAGACTATCTTTTGCATTATGAATACAATAAAGTAATGCTTTTGAAAGAAAAAGAAGGTTATGTGATCCCTACCTTTCAGGATCTTCTTTCAGAAGAAGACTGCCGGGAAAAGGCGTACTATCTGTTTTCCATCGGTGAAAGAGGCTATTATCTGGTAGATGATCTGAAAGTGCCGGAATTTGGCAGCTACCGCCTGGAAGGAATGCAGATCTTCAGGGAACTGGAACCGGGGTATCAGGCGTTTGCAGGTATTACAGGAAGCCAGATCTACCGTTGGAGAGAAAGCAGGAGGTTCTGCGGCTGCTGTGGCGCAAAGATGAGAGCTGGGACTACAGAACGGTCCATGGTGTGTACAGATTGCGGACATACAGAGTATCCAAAGATCTGTCCGGCTGTGATCGTAGCTATCCGAAATGGGGACAAACTGCTTATGTCCCGGTATGCAAGAGGCACTTACCGCAGGTATGCACTGATCGCAGGTTATGTGGAAGTGGGCGAGACATTTGAAGAATGTGTACGCAGGGAAGTAATGGAAGAAGTAGGCCTGAAGGTGAAAAATATCCGCTATTACAAGAGCCAGCCATGGTCCTTTTCTGACTCTGTGATGATCGGTTTTACCGCAGACCTGGATGGAGATGATACCATCCGGTTAGAGGAAGATGAACTGGCAGAGGCTGGTTGGTTTAGCCGGGATGAGATCGTAGAGTACCCGCCTTATATCAGCGTGGGACATGAGATGATGAAGGCGTTTAAAGACGGGACTCTTTTTGAAGACCAGGGATGATCCGAAATTGATATAAAATAAGGTAATGCGATCACAGACTGGTACGAAAGCTGAATATTTGTTTAGAAGGGAATTAATTACAACATGAAAAATAAAGATTATCTGCTGTTTGACCTGGACGGAACGCTGACAGATCCAAAAGAGGGGATCACAAAGGCAGTTCAGTATGCATTAAAACACTATGGGATCCAGGTGGATGATCTGGACAGTTTATGTCCTTTTATCGGTCCGCCATTAAAAGACAGCTTCCAGAAATATTATGATTTTTCTGAACAGCAGGCAAAGGAAGCGATCCAGGTGTACCGTGAATATTTTTCCGTTACAGGCTGGAGCCAGAATAAAGTATTTCCAGGCATTCCGGAAATGTTAGGAGAATTAAAAGCAGCGGGAAAGAAGCTGTATCTTGCAACCTCCAAACCGGAGGTATTTGCAAAGCAGATCCTGGAACATTTTGATCTGGCTTCTTATTTTGAGTTTGTTGGAGGCGCTGACCTGGAGGAGACCCGTGTAGGAAAAGGGGATGTGATCCAGTATGTTTTAGATACCTGCGGCCTTTCTGACAAAAAAGAAAAGATCCTGATGATCGGTGACAGAGAACATGATGTATTGGGGGCCAGAAAGCAGGGATTAGAGTGCGTAGGCGTCCTGTTTGGCTATGGTGACAGGAAGGAAATGGAAGACTGCCACGCTGCTTATATAGCTGAAAGTATTAATGAATTGAGAAAAATGCTCTTATCATAACCAGAAGGCATAATATCCATTACTATTAGGCAATTGACAAAGTGGGTAATGGTTGTTATTATAAAAACTAATATGTGGGACGCTGAAAGACATTTGTCTGCGGCGGACCGATATGGAGGCAAATGATATGATGGATGACAGAATCGTGTTATCATTGTTAGTGGATAATACGGCAGGTGTTCTGTCCCGTGTAGCGGGTATGTTCAGCCGCCGTGGATATAATATTGAGAGCCTGACAGTAGGTGTTACTGCAGACCCAAGGTATTCCAGAATGACCGTTGTGTCACTGGGAGACCAGAATGTTCTTGAGCAGATCAAGAACCAGTTAAATAAACTGGAAGATGTAAGAGATATCAAGGAACTTCATCCGGATCGCTCTGTATACAGGGAGCTTATGATGATCAAGGTAAGAGCCGGATCAAATGATCGTCAGGCGGTCAGCGCCATCTCAAGTATTTTCCGTGCAACCATTGTGGATGTGGGAAAAGATTCCTGACTGTTATGCTGACAGGAGACCAGTCAAAACTGGATGCGCTCATTAATCTGCTAGAAGATTATGAGATCCTGAACTGGCCCGTACCGGACTCACCGGACTGGAGCGTGGCAGCGAAACATCCGCATTTTGCCATAAGGCAAAATGAAAAAGAGCTTAAGGGGCAGCCAAAGGCGAACAGAGAGGCGTCGGACTTGCTGTCTTAACATAAATATGCCAGTGAATTTGCTGGTGATAAGTTTTATACTTTTATACGATAGTAGGAGGAAAAAACGCTATGGCAAAGATTTATTATCAGGAAGACTGTAACCTTTCAATGTTAGATGGAAAAACCATCGCTATTATCGGTTACGGCAGCCAGGGACATGCACATGCATTAAACTTAAAAGAATCCGGATGCAATGTTATCATTGGTCTGTATGAGGGAAGCCGCTCCTGGAAGAGAGCAGAAGAGCAGGGCTTCACTGTATATACTGCAGCAGAGGCTGCAAAGAGAGCAGATATCATCATGATCCTGATCAACGATGAGCTGCAGGCAGATATGTACAAGAAGGACATCGAGCCAAACTTAAAGGATGGCGATATGCTGATGTTCGCACATGGTTTCAATATCCACTTCGGATGCATCAAGCCACCAAAGAATGTAGATGTTACCATGATCGCTCCTAAGGCACCAGGCCACACTGTACGAAGCGAGTATCAGGCTGGAAAAGGAACACCTTGTCTGGTAGCTGTAGAGCAGGATTACACAGGAAAAGCACTGGAGAAAGCACTGGCTTACGGCCTTGCAATCGGTGGTGCAAGAGCAGGTCTGTTAGAGACCACCTTCCGTACTGAGACAGAAACTGACCTGTTTGGTGAGCAGGCTGTTCTTTGCGGCGGTGTTTGCGCTTTAATGCAGGCTGGTTTCGAGACTCTGGTAGAAGCTGGATATGATCCGAGAAACGCTTACTTCGAGTGTATCCATGAGATGAAGCTGATCGTAGACCTGATCTACCAGTCTGGTTTCGCTGGAATGCGTTACTCTATCTCCAATACCGCTGAGTATGGTGATTATGTAACCGGACCTAAGATCGTTACCGCTGAGACTAAGAAGGCTATGAAGAAGATCCTGTCCGATATCCAGGATGGTACCTTCGCTAAGGAATTCTTACTTGATATGTCCCCAGCAGGCCGTCAGGTACACTTCCAGGCTATGAGAAAGCTTGCTTCCGAGCATCCATCAGAGAAGGTTGGTGCTGAGATCCGTAAGCTGTACAGCTGGAATAATGAGTCTGATAAGCTGATCAACAACTAAGCACAATTTTACTTTTGTGAAATTGCGCGCTACTCAAACGTAATGTAATGGAGTTTGAGTTTCCCGTACACGCTACCCAAACGTAGCGAAGCGCGTATAAAATATTAAAACTCCCGGAAGTTCAGAAGGCTGTGACCTTTGAAATTCCGGGAGTTTTTTTGCGGTTTTATATAGCGGCATGGCGTAAAACCATTTTTCAAGAGAGCCTCTCACCACCGCGCGTCAGCGCGGGTCCAAATCTGTTTTAATATAAAAATTCCAAAAACGTCTTCAGTGACATTGCCTGGTTTGCGGGATGATAGGCAAAACCAATGGTCCGTCTGTGGATCGGTATTTCCAGTGGTAATTCTACCAGTGTACCGTTATCCAGTTCTTTCTGTACCAGTTCCTTGATAACACAGGCAACCCCAAGTCCGATCTTTACGAATTCAATCAGCAGGTCCATTGTGGTTACTTCCAATACCTGTCTTGGTACAATATGATTTTCAGACATGTAATCATCTACATGATGCCGGGTCATATTGCTCTGATCTAAAAGCATGATATTTCCTGTCTCAAAAATATTGGTATCTTTACCTTCCCGTACATACAGATTGTTCAGATAAGCCGGTGTAGTGACAAAGGTATCTTGGATATCCATGACCGGGATAAACGCCAGATCCTTGCGAAGGGATGGCTCTGCCACTAAGCCAAGGTCCAGTTTCTGCTGTTCCAGCCTGGAAAGCGTCTGGGCTGTGGACTGGCTTTCGATAGTCACTTTCATATGGGGATACTGGTCAATAAAGGTTTTAAGATAAGGGAGCAGTACATATTTACAGAGAGTATTGCTGACACCAATGCGCAGATGTCCGATGTCAAATTCCTGGATCCGTTTTAACTCCTGTTCACCTCTGCTTAAAGTATCAAAAGCCTCTTTTGCATGTTCAAACAAAATCTCCCCTTCAGAAGTCAGCTGAACTCCCCGGGAGCTGCGGGTAAACAGAGAAAGCCCCAGACTGTCCTCTAATTTGCTGATGGCCTTGCTGATGGCAGGCTGGCTGATATAAAGTTCTTTGGCAGCTTTGGAAATGTTGCCTGCTTTTGCTACTTCATAAAAGATTTTATATTGAGAAAGATTTTGTTCCATGAAGACCTCCAAAATTCTGTAAGTATGTTTAAAATACATGTATAACATTAATTCATACATACCATATATTTTTATTATATCAGCACATCATAGAAAATGTAAAGTACAGAATAAAGGACCTTCTTATCTAAAGTTTATGGAACAGAAAATAAGGGATTAAGAAAGTTCCTGGGCCAGCTTGATAAACTCCGCCATTTCCCGTGTTACCCATTTATCTTTGTGATAGAGGAGCTGTCTCCAGGTACGGATGGCAAAACGCTTTACCGGAAGGATGCGCAGATAACCTTCTTTTACGGATCGTTCTACTGTAAAATGGGGAAGGAAGGTAACACCTGTATTCTGTCTTAAAAACTGCAGGATAAAGTCAGTGTTTCCAATCTCCAGATAAGGATCCAGATGCTTGCCCATAGCAGCCAGATACTGCTCTAAGAGCAGGCGGTAGCTGGCATCTTTTTCAGTAAGAACAAAAGGATAGGAAAGGATCTCATCCAGTTCCAGTGGTTCGTCACGCTGGGCCAAAGGATGGTCCGGTGTAGCTGCAAATACGATATCCTCAGGTTCTTCTAATACTTTTTCCCATTTCACATCATAGACCCGCTTGTCCATAAAATAAACCAGATCCAACTGGTTGCTGTTGATCTGCTCTAACAGCTGGTCCGGGGAGTCGGTGCGGATGCTGATGTTCACTTCCGGGTGACGTTTGTGGTACTCCGTCAGGAGGTTGGGGAAAATAGATGCGCAGATAGACTCAATGGTCCCGATACACAGGCGGCCCGTCAGTTTTTGGGGATGGGAAACAGCATCTTTTGCCTGTGCCATGTCCCGTATGATCGAGGCTGCGTATTCATAAAAAACACTGCCCTGGTGTGTCAGGGTGGTCTGTTTGCCGATCCGGTCAAAGAGATGAGCCCCCAGTTCCTGCTCTAACTGTTTGATCTGTATGGTAACAGCGGCCTGGGAATATCCAAGGACTTTGGCGGCTTTGGAAAAACTTTGCAGCTTTGCCACCTGAAGAAAGGTTGACAGTTCACGAAATTCCATAGAATGACCTCGCTTATCTATAAAAGTTTTTAAACAATATGTTTAAAACGTTAAATTTTACATTAGGATAGTTCTATGGTACAGTAAGTGCAGTAATAAATCAAGGGCAAATCTGGAGGCTGTGAAAATGGACAAGACAAATGAAAAATACAATGCGTATATTCAAATTTTAAAAGAGGAACTGATCCCTGCTATGGGATGTACAGAGCCGATCGCTCTGGCTTATGCAGCAGCAGTTGCAAGAAAAGTACTGGGTCAGCTGCCTGAGAGAGTAGACATCGGCGCAAGCGGAAGCATTATCAAGAATGTAAAGTCAGTAATCGTACCAAATACCGATCACTTAAAGGGAATTCCGGCAGCTGCAACTGCAGGTATCATTGCAGGTGATCCTGATAAGGAACTGGAAGTTATCGCAAGTGTAACCAAAGAGCAGGTAGAGGAGATGAAGGAATTTCTGAAAAAGACTCCTATTTCTGTAGAACATGTAGATAACGGACTGACTTTTGACATTATCGTAACCCTGTACAAAGGGGATGAATACGCAAAGGTACGTATTGCCAACTATCACACCAATATTGTCCTGATCGAAAAGAACGGTGAAATTTTAGAGCAGACAGAAGTAGCTGGTGAAACAGAAGAAGGCCTGACAGACAGAAGCCTTTTAAATATGAAAGATATCTGCGATTTTATTAATACAGTAGATGTAGAAGATATCAAACCGATCTTAAAACGTCAGATCGATTATAACTGGGCGATCGCAGAAGAGGGAATTAAAGGAAACTACGGAGCAAACATTGGTAAGGTTCTGTTAGATATGGAAGGAAACAATGTGCGTGTCCGTGCAAAAGCAATGGCAGCAGCTGGTTCTGACGCCCGTATGAACGGATGTGAACTGCCGGTAGTTATCAACTCCGGAAGCGGTAACCAGGGAATTACAGCTTCTGTACCTGTTATCGTATATGCAAAAGAATTAAAGGTAGGAGAAGAGAAGATGTATCGTGCTCTTGCATTATCCAACCTTGCAGCGATCCATCAGAAAACACCGATCGGCCGTCTTTCCGCATACTGTGGTGCAGTCAGCGCAGGTGCGGGCGCAGGTGCAGGTATCGCATATCTGTGCGGCGGCGGTTTCAAAGAGATCGCACATACAGTAGTAAATTCACTGGCTATCGTATCCGGTATTGTCTGTGACGGTGCAAAGGCATCCTGTGCAGCGAAGATCGCATCTGCAGTAGAAGCAGGTATCTTAGGATACAATATGTACATCAGAGGCCAGCAGTTCTACGGCGGTGACGGAATCGTTACCAAGGGTGTAGAAGAGACCTTACAGAATGTAGGCCGTCTTGGAAAAGAAGGAATGAAAGAAACAAACGAAGAGATCATCAAGATCATGATCGGAGAATAAAAAATGACGTTCCCGCTGCCTGCGGTAAGCAGAATAGATCTGTTTTAGAATGAAAAATCCCTGAGCACATGTTATAGTGTGTTCAGGGATTTTTTAACACATCAGTCGTTATCAGGCAGCAGCTTGATAATGACCATGATATTCTTAATAAACATACCTTCCTTTAACTCAATATCATCTACATGGGTAGAAGGCGGGATCTCACAGGTATCTTCCAGTTCTGCAGTGATCCAGTTTCTGGCTGCGTCTCTGGCATTTTCAACAGCATCCTCTAAGTCCGGTCCGTCTGCCTCACAACATTCCAGATCCGGGAATTCTACATGAAAACCATTGTCCTTTCATGAGGGGTAAAACAGCGGGATATACAAATGTCATAACAGGTTCCTCCTGGTGTATTTATAGTTGTTATTCTCCGATGTATTATACTCTATTTATATAGGAAAAGCAAATATTGGTTTTCGTACAAAACGGCTTAAAACTGTTTGAAAACAGTTCTCATACAAGTATAATAACCACAAAACGGCTATGCAGAGCATGAAAGGCAGGTACAGATATGGGAATGAACGAAACACCTACAGGAGAACGGGTCCATATAGGCTTTTTTGGCAGAAGAAACGCTGGAAAATCCAGCGTGTTAAATGCAGTGATCGGACAGGAACTGGCAGTTGTATCCGATGTAAAAGGAACGACTACAGATCCGGTGTATAAATCCATGGAATTACTTCCGTTAGGACCTGTAACTGTGATCGACACTCCTGGAATTGATGATGAAGGTGAACTGGGAACATTGCGTGTAAGAAAAAGCTATCAGGTGTTAAATAAAACAGATGTAGCTGTGATCGTTGTGGACAGCCAGGCAGGTTTTGGCGAGCAGGAGGAGAAACTTCTTAATAGAATGCAGGAAAAGCAGATCCCCTGTGTGTTGGTATTTAATAAGATGGATCAGAAAAATGCAGTCTGTCCGGAGAAGATAAAAGATATTCCGGTTCTCGGAGTCAGCGCCCGCACAAAGGCAGGTATCACAGAATTAAAAGAAACTATTGCAAAAGCTGCAAAAACAGAAGCAGTTTCAAAACCACTGGTATCTGACCTGTTAGACCCTTCAGATTTTGTTATTTTGGTAGTTCCTATTGATAAAGCAGCCCCTAAAGGCCGCCTGATCCTTCCGCAGCAGCAGACCATCCGGGATATTTTGGAGGCAGGCGCTGTTTCTATTGTAGTAAAAGATAATGAATTGAAAAACACACTGGAAAATATTGGAAAAAAGCCAAAGCTGGTGATCACAGACAGCCAGGCATTTGGAAAAGTTTCAAAAGATACACCGGAGGACATTCTGCTTACCTCCTTCTCCATTCTCTTTGCCAGATACAAAGGCGAACTGGAGACCATGATCGCAGGAGTGGCAGCTTTAAATAAGATCCGGACCGGCGATAAGATCCTGATCTGCGAAGGCTGCACCCATCACAGACAGTGCGGTGATATCGGAACTGTAAAACTGCCAAACTGGATCCGCCAGTTTACAAAAGCAGAGCCGGAATTTACCTTTACTTCAGGAACGGAATTTCCAGATGATCTGACACAGTACAAACTGATCATCCACTGCGGTGGCTGCATGTTAAATGCAAAAGAGATGAAGTACCGCATTAAATGTGCTTGTGACCAGAATGTTCCTGTTGCCAATTATGGAATGACCATTGCCTATATCCATGGTGTTTTAGAGCGCAGCCTGAAACCTTTCCCGCAGGCAGCAGCATTGCTCCACAGCTGATTTACAGCCAAACACAGCTGGAACACAGTCGAAATACAGCCTGGGCAGCCCATGGAAAAAAGTGCTTGCAATTCCACACACATGATGGTATAGTGTATACGATAACTAATGGATTTTACTTAATGTAAGAGTGGGCGCTGGTCCACTCTTTCGTATTGTTAGGGAAAGAAAGGTGGTGTAGACATGACAAAAAAGGAAAGTTATGAAAGCAGAGTAGAAGCCTATCTTCTTCCACTTATGGAAGAAAACAACTTTGAACTGGTAGATGTAGAGTACGTAAAAGAGGCTGGTACCTGGTATTTAAGGGCTTATATTGATAAGGAAGGCGGAATTGCCGTAGATGACTGTGAAGTGATCAGCCGCAAGCTCAGCGACTGGTTGGATAAAGAAGACTTTATCGATGACAGCTATATCCTGGAAGTAAGTTCACCGGGACTGGGACGTCCTTTAAAGAAAGAAAAAGATTATGTACGCAGCATGGGCCGTGAAGTAGAAGTAAGACTGTACAAGGCGATCGACAGACAGAAGGAATTTACAGGCACATTAAGCGCATATGATGATAAGACAGTGACACTGACCATGGAAGATGGAAGTGAGGCTGTATTTGAAAAGGCAGACATCGCACTGATCCGTCTGGCACTTGATTTTTAACTGTATCATACAGAGAACATGATAGGAGGATAAACATGAATAAGGAACTGTTAGAGGCAATGGAGGTATTGGAAAAAGAGAAAAATATCTCTAAGGATACCATGATAGAGGCAATTGAAAATTCCCTTATCACTGCCTGTAAAAACAATTTCGGCAAGGCTGACAATGTAAAAGTTGTTATGAACCGTACAACCGGTGACTTTGCTGTATACGCAGAGAAGACCGTAGTAGAAGAGGTAGAAGATCCGGTTATGGAGATCAGCCTGGCAGATGCAAGAATGATCAGCGCAAAATACCAGCTTGGTGATACCGTACAGGTTCCTTTAGATTCCAAGAAATTCGGCCGTATCGCTACCCAGAACGCAAAGAACGTTATCCTTCAGAAGATCCGCGAAGAAGAGCGCAAGGCATTATACAATGATTACTACACCATGGAAAAAGACGTTGCTACCGGTATTGTACAGCGTTACCTTGGAAAAAATATCAGTGTTAACCTTGGCAAGTTAGATGCGATCTTAAATGAGAGTGAGCAGGTAAAGGGTGAGACTTTCCGTCCAAATGAGCGTATCAAAGTTTACATCGTAGAAGTAAAGGATACTACAAAGGGACCTCGTATTTCCGTATCCAGAACCCATCCAGACCTTGTAAAGCGTCTGTTTGAAGAGGAAGTATCTGAAGTACATGATGGTACTGTAGAGATCAAGGCCATCGCAAGAGAAGCAGGTTCCAGAACCAAGATCGCAGTTAAGTCCAATGATCCAAGTGTAGATCCAGTAGGCGCATGTGTAGGCGTAAACGGTGCCAGAGTAAATGCCATCGTAAACGAACTGCGCGGTGAGAAGATCGATATCATCAACTGGGATGAAAATCCTGCATACCTGATCGAAAACGCATTAAGCCCGGCAAAGGTTATCTGCGTTGTTGCAGACGAAGAAGCAAGAGAAGCACAGGTCATCGTTCCTGATTATCAGTTATCACTGGCAATCGGTAAAGAGGGACAGAATGCACGTCTTGCAGCAAGACTGACTGGATTTAAGATCGATATCAAGAGCGAGACACAGGCAAAGGAAATGGGCCTGTTTGAGCAGATGGGCTTACAGTACGGTGATGCTCCGGCTCCTTCTTATGAGGAAGAGAATGCAGAAGATGCAGAGCAGGAAGCAACAGAAGAGCCAGCTCAGGATGACTACCAGGAAGAAAACAACGAACAGTAAAAAGGTTTTCCGGAAGATGAGGAGTGATCAAAGGTGAGTGTAAAGAAGATCCCGCTGAGGCAGTGCATTGGCTGCGGTGAGATGAAAAGTAAAAAAGAAATGATTAGAGTGATCAAAACAGCCGAAGGTGAGATCTTATTAGATGCTACCGGACGTAAAAACGGCCGGGGTGCTTATCTGTGCCCGTCTATGGAGTGCTTTAAGAAGGCTGTGAAAGGCAGAGGCCTGGAACGATCCTTTAAAATGGCGATCCCCAGAGAAGTTTATGAGACTCTGGAAAAGGAGATGGAAGAAATTGACAGACAAGAATAAAGTATTTAGTATGATCGGACTGGCGACCAGAGCGAGAAAAGTGGTCAGCGGAGAATTTTCTACAGAGAAATCCGTTAAAAGCGGACGTTCCCATATGGTGATCGTATCAGAAGAAGCTTCTGATAATACAAAGAAAATGTTTACCAATATGTGTACTCACTATAAAGTTCCCATCTATCTGTTCGGCACAAAAGAGGAACTTGGGCATGCTATGGGACAGGAATTTCGTGCTTCCCTTTCAGTAGAGGACGCAGGATTTGCCAAGACCCTGGCATCACGGATGAATGTAAATGGAGGTAGTTTGAATGAGAGTAAGTGAACTGGCAAATGAACTGGGTAAGACCAGTAAAGAAGTATTAGATATTATTAAACAGAAAGACAGCTCTGCAGCTCTTTTTGCAGCTTCCAGCGTATCTAAGGACCAGGAAAATATGGTAAGAAATGCTGTTAGCCAGAAGAAAGAGGGAAAGACAGAGCCTGCAAAGAAGAAACTGACAGCTGTATTCCGTCCGCAGAACGCACAGCAGCAGATCAAGCGTCCGGTACCAAAGCAGCAGCCAAAGCCACAGCAGGCACCTGCTAAGGCAGAAGAGACCAAACCGGCAGGCGGCAGAAGTAAAGCCACAGGTACAGGAAGCATCTGCTCCGGCAGCAGAGAGCAGACCTGCACAGGCTGAAAGAGGAGATTTCAGAACCAGAACGGCAGCTACCAGGGAAGAGACAATAACCGCGGTGAGAGACCACAGGGCGGTTATCAGAACCGTGATGGAAGAAACGGCGGCTACCAGGGAAGAGATAATAACCGTGGAGACAGACCACAGGGCGGCTACCAGAATCGTGATGGAAGAAACGGCGGCTATCAGGGAAGAGATAACCGTGGTGAGAGACCACAGGGCGGTTATCAGAACCGTGACGGCAGACCACAGGGCGGCGGCTATCAGAACCGTGGAGACAGACCACAGGGTGGCTTCCAGAACCGTGGGGACAGACCACAGGGGGTTGGCTATCAGAACCGTGGAGACAGACCACAGGGCGGCTATCAGAACCGCGATGGCAGACCACAGGGCGGTTTCCAGAACCGTGACAGAAATCAGGGCGGCTTTGGCTCCCGTTTCGGAGAAGATAAGGATAAGGACAATACAAGCAGAAATGGCAGCAGAGACAACCGCCGTTCATCTGGAAACAGAGACAACCGTTCATCTGCTTTTGATACCCCGATCCAGACCAAGCCAAGCAGCACCCGTCAGGCAAACAAGAACGCTCATAAGAATGACCGTTTTGACAAGAGAGACAGAGAAGAAGACGGAAAGAAGAAAGCACCAAAGACAGGAAAGGGAGCTTTCATCATGCCACAGCCTAAGAAAGAAGAGGCTAAGGTTGAGGATGTTAAGACCATTACCCTTCCAGAGCGCTTAACTATTAAGGAACTGGCTGATAAGATGAAGCTGCAGCCATCCGTTATCGTTAAGAAGCTGTTCTTAAAGGGACAGATGGTTACCTTAAACCAGGAGATCGACTACGATCAGGCAGAAGAGATCGCAATGGAATTTGACGTTCTCTGCGAGCAGGAAGAAAAGGTAGACGTAATTGCTGAACTTCTGAAAGAAGAGGACGAAAACGAGGCAGATATGGTTTCCAGACCTCCTGTAGTCTGCGTAATGGGTCACGTTGACCATGGTAAAACATCCCTTCTGGATGCCATCCGTCAGACTAACGTAACTGCAAGAGAGGCAGGCGGTATCACCCAGCACATCGGTGCTTCTGTTATTGAGATTAACGGCAGAAAGATCACTTTCCTTGATACACCTGGACATGAGGCATTTACAGCTATGCGTATGAGAGGTGCCCAGTCTACTGATATCGCTATCCTGGTAGTAGCAGCAGACGACGGCGTTATGCCACAGACAATTGAGGCAATCAACCATGCGAAAGCAGCAGGAGTTGAGATTATTGTTGCGATCAACAAGATCGATAAGCCAAGTGCAAACATTGACAAAGTAAAACAGGAATTGGCTGAATATGAGCTGATCCCGGAAGACTGGGGCGGCAGCACTATTTTCGTTCCTGTATCCGCACATACAAAAGAGGGTATCACAGACCTTCTGGAAATGGTACTTTTAACAGCAGATGTTCTTGAATTAAAGGCAAATCAAACCGTAAGGGCCGTGGTCTTGTGATCGAGGCTGAGCTTGATAAGGGCAAAGGACCTGTTGCAACTGTACTGGTACAGAAAGGTACCTTAAGAGTAGGTGACACCATTGCTGCAGGTGCATGCTATGGTAAGATCCGTGCTATGATGGATGATAAGGGCCGCAGAGTAAAAGAGGCTGGTCCATCCACTCCTGTAGAGATCTTAGGTTTAAATGATGTTCCACAGGCTGGTGAGGTATTCGTAGCAACTGAGAACGAGAAAGAAGCAAGAAGCTTTGCAGAAACCTTCATTTCTGAGAGCAAGAACAAGCTTCTGGAAGATACTAAGGCAAAACTGTCTCTGGATGATCTGTTCAGCCAGATCAAGGCAGGAAATGTAAAGGAACTTCCTCTGATCATCAAGGCAGACGTTCAGGGTTCTGTAGAAGCAGTAAAGCAGAGCCTGACCAAGCTGTCTAATGAAGAGGTAGTAGTAAAGGTAATCCACGGCGGCGTTGGTGCTATCAATGAGTCTGACGTTTCCCTGGCTTCTGCTTCCAATGCCATCATCATTGGTTTCAATGTACGTCCTGATGCAACTGCAAAATCCATTGCAGAGCGTGAGAAAGTAGATGTACGTCTGTACAAGGTCATCTACCAGGCCATCGAAGATGTAGAAGCTGCTATGAAGGGTATGCTGGATCCTGTATTCGAGGAGAAGGTGATCGGTCATGCAGTGATCCGTCAGCTGTTCAAGGCTTCCGGTGTTGGCACCATCGCGGGTTCCTATGTACTGGATGGCAAGTTCCAGAGAGGCTGCAGCTGCCGTATTACAAGAGAAGGCGAGCAGATCTACGATGGACCTTTAGCTTCCTTAAAGCGTTTCAAGGACGATGTAAAGGAAGTTGCTGCAGGATATGAGTGTGGTCTTGTATTCGAGAAGTTCAATGATCTTCAGGAAGATGACCAGATCGAAGCTTATATGATGGTAGAGGTTCCTAGATAGTCTGCTGTATAGAATATAGTTTCGTTTTTGAAAGAAAGGGATCATAATGCGTAAAAACAGCATTAAAAATACAAGGATCAATATGGAGGTCCAGAGGGAATTAAGTCAGATCATCCGTTCTGAGATCAAAGACCCGAGGATCCATCCGCTGACCAGTGTTGTAGCCGTAGAGGTAACTCCGGACTTAAAATACTGCAAGGCATATATCAGTGTGTTAGGTGATGAAGAAGCCGGCAAGGCAACCATCGAAGGACTGCGCAGCGCAGCTTCCTTCGTGCGCCGGGAACTGGCTCACAGAGTCAATTTACGTAACACTCCTGAAATTAAATTTATACTGGATCAGTCTATTGAATATGGCGTAAACATGTCAAAACTGATCGATGAAGTGACAAAAGATCTTCATGATGATGAGGAGGAGGGACTGGAATGACGGTTCTTGAACAGGCGTTAGAAGGAACAAAGTCTGTAGCGATTTTGGGCCATGTAAGACCGGATGGCGATTGCCTCGGCTCTACTCTGGGTCTGTATAATTATCTTCTTGCTTCCTATCCGGATATACAGGCAGCTGTATATCTGGAGGAAGCTTCCTCAAAATTTGCCTATTTAAAGGGCTATGATGAGATCCACCATGAAACAGATGACAAAGAATATGAGCTTTGCATCTGCCTTGACAGCAGTGATGAAGAACGTCTGGGGGATTTTAACGTGTATCTGAAGCGGGCGAAAAAAAGCCTTTGCATCGATCATCACGTAACCAACACCCGTTACTGCCAGGTCAATTTAGTGGCAGCTGATGCAAGTTCTGCCAGCGAAGTCCTTTTTGAACAGTTAAATCCGGATAACGTGGATAAAAATGTGGCAGAATGCCTGTATACAGGGATCGTACATGATACCGGTGTGTTCAAGTATTCCTGCACTTCTGCAAAGACGATGGAGATTGCCGGTTTCCTGATGGGAAAAGGCGTTGACTTTGGAAGCATCATTGACAACAGCTTCTACAAAAAGACTTATGTGCAGAACCAGATCATGGGAAGAGCGCTTCTTGAAAGCATTACCTTCCTTGATGGAAAGGCCATTTTCAGTGCCCTGCGCCAGTCTGATCTGGACTTTTACGGTGTGACCGGAAAAGACCTTGACGGTATCATCGACCAGCTGCGTCTTACAGAGGGAGTGGAGGTTGCTATTTTCCTGTATGAGACAGGACCTCAGCAGTATAAGGTAAGTCTGCGTTCCCAGAAAATCGTAGATGTAAGCCAGGTAGCGTTCTATTTTGGCGGCGGCGGTCATGTGCGTGCAGCAGGCTGTACCATGTCCGGAAGTATTCATGATGTGATCAATAATCTGTCCCTTCACATTGCCAAGCAGTTAGATGCTGCGGCAGCCGGGGAGGTTTAAATGTATCACGGAATCATTAATGTGTATAAAGAGCCGGGCTATACATCCCATGATGTTGTAGCCCGGCTTCGAGGGATTTTAAGACAGAAAAAGATCGGCCATACGGGAACCCTTGATCCGGCGGCCAAGGGCGTCCTTCCGGTGTGTCTGGGAAATGGGACAAGGCTTTGTGACATGCTTACAGACCGGTCCAAAACCTATGAGGCAGTGCTTCTTTTAGGACAGACTACGGACACCCAGGATACCACAGGAACGGTGCTTACGGAAGATCATGAAAAGGCGTTAGAACTGGATGAAGAACAGGTGCGCCAGGTGATCCTGGATTTTAAGGGAGATTATGACCAGATCCCTCCTATGTACTCTGCTTTAAAAGTAGATGGAAAGAAGCTTTGCGACCTTGCAAGAGCAGGAAAAGAAGTAGAGCGCAAGGCAAGAAGAGTACAGATCTTAGATATTTCTGTTGAAAAAATAGAACTGCCAAGAGTCTGGATGACAGTCAGCTGTTCCAAAGGAACATACATAAGAACTCTCTGTGAAGATATTGGAGCTAAATTAGGAGTCGGGGGCTGCATGGAGTCTCTCCTGCGTACCCGTGTAGACCGTTTTCAGGTAAAAGACAGTTTGAAACTGGATGAGATCGAAGTTTTAAGAGATGAAGGAAAAGTAGGAGAATATATCTGTTCTCTGGAAGAAGCCTTAGAAGGTTATCTGCCTGTATACACAACAGCAGAAGGGGACAAGGCTTTGAAAAATGGAAATCCCTGCTTTAAACAGCAGTTAGACCTGGAAAAAAGTACATCTTTAGAAGAAAGAAAAAGCGGAGACAGATACCGTATGTACAACAGCCAGGGGATCTTTATGGGTGTATATGAATACCAGGAAGAAAAACACTGGTGGAAACCATGGAAAATGTTCATGCCGGATGGAGAAGGAAACTGATGAAATATATAGCAGATACAGTGGATTTTCAGCTGGAAGAGCCCACTGTGGTAACTCTTGGAAAATTTGACGGAAGACACAGAGGACATCAGAAGCTTCTGCATACAATGGAAGAACTGAAAGAAACACTGGGCTATGCAACTGCTATTTTTACCTTCAGCACAGCCCCATTAAGCCTTGTTACAGGTGAAGCTGCCACTGTGATCACAACCAGTGAAGAACGACGTCATAATATGGAAAAAATGGGGATCGATTACCTGGTGGAGTATCCTTTTACAGATGATGTGCGTAAAATGGACCCTTCTGTATTTGTAAAGGATATCTTGGTAAAACGGATGCGGGCAAAAGCCATGGTAGTGGGGCCGGACTGCAGTTTTGGCTACAAAGGCGCCGGAAATGTAGAACTTCTCAGATCTTTAAGCAAAGAGCTGGGATTTGAACTTTATGTGATCCAAAAAGAAAAAGATCACAGAAGAGACATCAGCAGCACCTATATCCGGGAAGAACTTTCCCTGGGAAATGTGGCAAAAGCAAATGAATTGTTAGGAGAACCATATGCCATCCACGGCATTGTAGTCCACGGCAACCATATCGGAGGACCGAGACTGGGCTTTCCAACAGCCAATATCATCCCGCCGGCAAACAAACGTCTGCCCAAATTCGGGGTCTATGTATCCAGAGTCCTTGCACAGGGAAAATATTATAAGGGAGTTACTAATATCGGCAGGAAACCTACGATCCATGGGGATAATCCGGTAGGCGTAGAGACATTTATCTTTGATTTTGACGGAGACATTTACGGAAAAATGATCGAGGTCCAGCTTTTGGAGTTTGACAGGGGAGAACAGAAATTTGCTTCTTTAGAAGAGTTAAAAGAACGGATCGAAAAAGACAAAGAATTTGCTCTTAAGTATTTTGCGGAAAATCCCCTTTACAACCCGGTTAAAATATGATACAGTAACCAAGTATAAAAGAACGCCGAAGCCCCGTTGCCTGGTGACTCCAGCCGGCAGCCTGGTTTAAGGTAAGAAAATTAAATTATTTTAGGAGGAATTACCATGATTTCTAAGGAAAAGAAAGCAGAGATTATCGCACAGTACGGACGTAAGGCAGGAGATACCGGTTCACCAGAAGTTCAGATCGCTATTCTGACAGAGAGAATTGCTGAACTGACCGCTCATCTTCAGCAGAATCCAAAGGATCATCACTCCAGAAGAGGACTTCTGATGATGGTTGGACACAGAAGAGGACTTCTTGATTACCTGAAGAAGACCGATCTGGAAGGCTACCGTGCTCTGATCGAAAAGCTGGGAATCAGAAAGTAATTATCATGAAAGTGTTGCCGGGCGGCTATGTGGATTGCGTGCTTGTACGCAAGGCCGCATAGACATTTGGCAGCGGGCTTTCATTCATGTTAGGGTGGAGTTTACTCCACCCTATATTTGCATGAAGACAGGTGCAAAAGGAACACTCCGGGACCGCTGATGTGTCCCAAACAGATCGTTTGGGATAGATCAGTAGTTTCGGCGTCTTTGCCCTGTAAAAACTTGTATATTTACAGAACGTTACATTAAAAGAGAAAAGGAGACACCCCATGTTTAAGAGTTTCAGTATGGACCTGGCTGGCCGTAAGCTGACTGTAGAAGTTGGACGTGTAGCAGCACAGGCAAACGGTGCAGCATTTATGCACTACGGTGATACTGTTGTATTATCTACAGCAACAGCATCTGAAAAGCCAAGAGATGGAATTGATTTCTTCCCATTAAGTGTAGAATATGAAGAGAAATTATACGCAGTAGGTAAGATCCCAGGCGGCTTCAATAAGAGAAGGAAAAGCATCTGAAAATGCCATCCTTACCTCCCGTGTTATCGACCGCCCTATGCGTCCTTTATTCCCAAAGGATTACCGCAATGACGTAACCTTAGACAACTTAGTTATGTCTGTAGATCCAGATTGCAGCCCAGAACTTACAGCAATGCTTGGTTCTGCGATCGCAACCAGCATTTCAGATATCCCATTTGACGGACCTTGCGCTACTACCCAGGTTGGTCTTATTGATGGTGAATTTGTTATCAACCCAACTTCCGCTCAGAGACAGGTATCTGAGATGGCTCTGACTGTAGCTTCTACCAGAGAAAGTTATCATGATCGAAGCTGGTGCCAAGGAAGTTCCTGAGCAGAAGATGATCGAGGCTATTTTCAAAGCTCACGAAGTAAACCAGGAGATCATCCGCTTTATCGATACCATCGTAGCTGAGTGCGGAAAAGAAAAGCACACCTACGAAAGCTGCGCAGTTCCGGAAGAATTATTTGCAGCGATCAAGGAGATCGTTCCTTCTGAAGAGATGGAAACAGCTGTATTTACCGATGACAAGCAGACCCGAGAGGCAAATATTGCAGCTATTACTGAGCGTCTGGAAGAGGCATTTGCTGAGAACGAAGAGTGGCTGCCATTATTAGGCGATGCTATTTATCAGTATGAGAAGAAGACTGTCCGCAAGATGATCTTAAAGACCACAAGCGTCCAGACGGCCGTGCGATTACACAGATCCGTCCTTTAGCAGCTGAGATCGACATCCTTCCAAGAGTACATGGTTCAGGTATGTTCACCCGTGGACAGACCCAGATCTTAAATGCCTGCACACTGGCACCATTATCTGAGGCTCAGAAGATCGATGGCTTAGATGCAAATGAGACAACCAAGCGTTACATGCATCATTACAACTTCCCGTCCTTCTCCGTAGGCGAGACAAAGCCAAGCAGAGGACCGGGACGTCGTGAGATCGGACATGGTGCATTAGCAGAGCGTGCGTTAGTTCCAGTATTACCAAGTGAAGAAGAATTCCCATATGCGATCCGTACAGTATCAGAGATCATGGAATCTAATGGTTCTACTTCCCAGGCAAGTATCTGTGCATCCACTCTGTCCTTAATGGCAGCAGGTGTACCGATCAAGCGTATGGTAGCTGGTATCTCCTGTGGTCTGGTAACAGGTGAGACTGATGACGATTACATCGTTCTGACCGATATCCAGGGTCTGGAAGACTTCTTCGGCGATATGGACTTTAAGGTAGCCGGTACTGACAAGGGTATCACTGCTATCCAGATGGATATTAAGATCCATGGTCTGACCCGTCCGATCATTGAAGAGGCAATTGCAAGAACCCGTGAAGCAAGAATGTACATCTTAGACAATGTTATGAAGCCAGTTATCTCCGAGCCTAGAAAGCACTTAAGCCAGTATGCTCCAAAGATCAAGCAGATCACCATTGATCCTCAGAAGATCGGCGATGTAGTTGGTAAGCAGGGCAAGGTGATCAACAAGATCATCGAAGAGACCGGCGTTAAGATCGACATCAGCGATGATGGTATTGTAAATGTTTGCGGTACTGACGAGGCTATGATCGACCGCGCTATCGCTATTATTACAGGAATTGTTACTGATATCGAAGCTGGAATGGTATTTACCGGCAAGGTAGTACGTATCATGAACTTCGGCGCATTTGTACAGCTGGCACCAAACAAAGACGGTATGGTACACATCTCCAAGCTGTCTGATAAGCGTGTTGCAAAGGTAGAAGATGTTGTAAACATCGGCGACGAAGTAACTGTTAAGGTTGCAGAAGTTGACAAGATGGGAAGAATTAACCTGACCATGAGACCAAGTGACCTGGCAGAGAAGAAGGAAGAAAAAGAAGAAAACTAAAATCAGAGGGTGAGAAAATGAAAGTAAGAACAAGATATGCACCAAGCCCTACAGGAAGAATGCATGTTGGAAATTTGAGAACAGCTCTGTATGCGTACCTGATCGCAAAACATGAGGGAGGCGATTTCCTTTTAAGAATTGAAGATACAGACCAGGAACGTTATGTAGAAGGCGCTGTAGATATCATTTACAGAACCCTGGAAAACCGGTCTGGTCCACGATGAGGGACCAGACAAGGATGGCGGCTGCGGTCCTTATGTTCAGAGTGAGCGCCAGGCTTCCGGAATTTATATGGAGTATGCAAAGCAGCTGGTAGAAAAGGAGAAGCATATTACTGCTTCTGTACACCAGAGCGTCTGGAGTCCTTAAGAAAGACTGTAAACGGTGAGGAGATCATGACCTATGATAAGCACTGTCTGCACCTTCCAAAGAGGAAATCGAGGCAAATTTGGCTGCTGGAAAGCCATTTGTTATCCGTCAGAATAACCCGACTGAGGGAACTACCACCTTCCATGACGAGATCTACGGAGATATCACTGTAGATAACTCTGAACTGGATGATATGGTACTGATCAAATCTGATGGTTATCCTACCTACAACTTTGCAAACGTAGTAGACGATCATCTTATGGGCATTACCCATGTAGTAAGAGGAAATGAGTATCTTTCTTCTTCACCAAAGTACAACCGTCTGTATGACGCTTTCGGCTGGGAAGTGCCGGTTTATGTACACTGCCCGCTGATCACAGATGAAAGCCATCACAAGTTAAGCAAGCGCTGCGGACATTCCTCTTTGAGGACCTGGTAGAACAGGGCTTTGTTCCGGAAGCAATCGTAAACTATGTGGCACTTCTTGGCTGGTCTCCAGAAGGCAATAACGAGATCTTCTCTCTGGAAGAGATGGTAAAGGAATTTGATTACCACCGTATGAATAAGTCTCCGTCTGTTTTTGATATGACCAAGCTTCGCTGGATGAACGGCGAGTATATCAAGGCAATGGACTTTGATCGTTTCTATAAGCTGGCTGAGCCATACTTAAAAGAAGTGATCAAGAAAGACTTAGATCTTAAGAAGATTGCAAATATGGTAAAGACCAGAATTGAAGTATTCCCGGAGATCAGGGATCACATTGATTTCTTTGAGGAACTTCCTGAGTATGACATTGCTATGTATACTCACAAGAAGATGAAGACAAACGCAGAGACTTCCCTTAAGGTATTAAAAGATGTACTTCCTATTCTGGAAGCACAGGAAGATTTCAGCAATGACGCTCTGTTTGCAGCACTTTCCGCTTATGTAAGTGAAACTGGCGTAAAGACAGGCTTTGTTATGTGGCCTGTACGTACCGCTGTTTCCGGCAAGCAGATGACTCCTGCAGGCGCAACTGAGATCATGGAAGTTCTTGGAAAAGAAGAATCATTAAAACGTATCCGCAAAGGCATTGAAATGCTGGAGGCTTAATACATGGCTTTTAATGAAGCACAGAAAAGGGCGATCCGTCACACAGACGGACCTGCCCTTGTACTTGCAGGACCCGGCTCAGGTAAGACTACGGTCATTACCAACCGGGTCCGTTATTTAACGGAAAAAGTGGGCGTGGAGCCTGGAAATATCCTGGTGATCACCTTTACCAGGGCGGCGGCCCGTGAAATGAAAGAACGATATGAACGGATAACCGGGACAGGATGCAGCAGAGTCTCTTTTGGGACCTTCCATTCTGTCTTTTTTATGATATTAAAACTGGCATACCGGTATCAGGCCTCCAATATCGTAAAAGAAGAGCAGCGCATCCAGTTTATCAGGGAGCAGTTAGACCAGACAGATCTGGAGATCGAGGACGAAGGAGAGTTTATTTCTTCTGTATTGTCAGAGATCAGCCTTATTAAAGGGGAATTAATGTCCTTAGATAACTATTATGCAAAAGCTGCTCCCAGACCGTCTTTAAAGAACTGTATGATGGCTATGAGCATCGTCTTCGCAAACAGGGACTTCTGGATTTTGATGACATGCTTGCCATGTGCTATGAGCTTTTTAAAGAACGTAAGGATATTTTACAGGCATGGCAGAGAAAATATAAGTACATACTTATCGATGAATTTCAGGATATCAACCAGATCCAGTATGAGATCGTAAAAATGCTGGCTCTGCCGGAGAACAATCTGTTCATCGTAGGAGATGATGATCAGTCCATTTACCGTTTCCGGGGCGCAAGGCCGGAGCTAATGCTTGGATTTGAAAAAGATTATCCAGATGCAGAGAGAATCCTGCTGGATGTAAATTACCGCTGCGTGGATCCGGTGATCGAGAGCGCAGGAAAACTGATCGCTAATAATAAAACACGTTTCCAGAAAGAGATCCATGGAAACAGGGGAAAAGGCTGTCCTGTATTTGTAAAAGAGTGGCCGGACCCTTTAGCAGAGACAAAGGCTATTACAGAAGAACTGCGGGATTACCACCAGATGGGGATCGCTTACGAAGATATGGCGGTTTTATACCGCACCAATCAGGGACCAAGACTTCTGATCGAGCGGATGATGGAATACAATATCCCCTTTCATATGCGGGATACAGTGCCAAATCTTTATGAACACTGGATCTCCAGAAATGTGTTCTGCTACATTTACGCGGCCTTAGGGGATCTGAGCCGTTCCAATATACTCCAGATCATCAACCGGCCTGCAAGGTATATTAGCCGGGATGCCTTAGATACCAAGGTGATCCGATGGGAACAGCTGAGATCTTTCTATCAGGACAAAAACTGGATGCTGGACCGTATTGACCAGCTGGTATACGACCTGGAAATGCTGCGGGAAATGGCTCCGGCAGGTGCAGTAAACTATATCCGGAAAGCTATTGGATATGACGATTACTTAAGAGAGTATGCCAATGAGCGAAGACTAAAGCCGGAGGACCTGTTTGAGGTCTTAGATGCCCTTCAGGAGAGTGCTGTGCCCTTTAAGACCTATGAGGCATGGTTCAACCATATGGATGAGTACAAAGAGCAGCTAAAGGAGCAGTCTGCCTTAAGAGAGGCAGAAAAAGAAGGGGTCAGTCTGATGACCATGCACAGCTGTAAAGGTCTGGAATTTAAAGTAGTATATATCCTGGATACAAATGAAGGCATAACACCTCATCATAAGGCGGTTTTAGAGCCGGATCTGGAAGAAGAACGGCGCATGTTCTATGTGGCAATGACCAGAGCAAAGGACCGGCTGCATATTTTTTATGTAAAAGAGCGGTATCACAAGCGGCAGACCGTATCCCGGTTTGTAGTGGAGACAGGACTTCTTGGTAAAAAAGGGGATTTAGAAAAATGGAAAACAGGGAAGAAAATAAGGAGGAATCTGGTAAAAGAACAGATGGCCTGGTCCATATCTACTGTGGGGATGGAAAAGGAAAGACCACTGCTTCTGTAGGTGCAGCCGTCCGGGCAGCAGGAAGCGGAAAAAAGTGGTGATAAAACGTTTCCTGAAAAATGATCATTCCGGGGAAGTGGAAGTTTTAAAACAGATCCGGGATAACAGTCCTGCCATGTACCAGGCAGTTTGGATTTTCCTGGAAAATGAGTTCCCAGGAGAAAGAAGAGGCAAAGGAATATTACGGGGAAGAACTGGAAAAAGCCTGGAAAACAGCATGGGGTCAGGATGCAGATATGCTGATCTTAGATGAGGCGGTAGGCGCCTGCAGCCTTGGCTTTATAAAGGAAGAACGCCTGCTGGAACTGATCGGTGTCAAGCCTGAAAAATTAGAAGTGATCCTGACAGGCAGAAATCCTTCTAAAGAACTGCTTGCAGCTGCAGATTATGTCACGGAAATGGTCATGCGTGCCCACCCTTATACCAGGGGAATACCAGCCAGAAAAGGAATTGAATATTAGCTTGCAATTTTACAGGCAGTCTGATAAAGTGTAAATGAACAGCGAAAAGCTGTAACATTTAACCGGATTGGATATGAAAGGAATAAAATATGGCAGACGAGAAGAATTTAAATGAAGAAGAGGAAATGACCGTTACCCTGACATTAGATGATGATTCTGAAATCGAGTGCGTGGTCCTTAACATCTTCTCTGCAGGAGACCGTGAATATATCGCCCTTCTTCCTATGGAAGGAGCAGAGTCCGAAGAAGGAGAAGTTTATCTGTACCGTTACAGCGAGACAGAAGACGGAACTCCTGTTCTGGATAACATCATGGATGATGATGAGTACGAGATCGTTGCTGACGCATTTGACGAAATGTTAGATGACCAGGAATACGATGAGCTGGTAAGCGAAGAAGATTTAGACGACTAATTCTATTAGATCATGTATCTGAATGCTTGTAGGGCATTATAAAGCATTATAAAGCGGAAAAAAAGCCGGGATATGTAAATGTGCATGTCCCGGTTTTTTGCACTTAAACAGCCTAGTTGTGAAACTTGTGTGAAAGCGTAGAAAACCCGTATTTTTTTGTTATAATAAGGGCGAAGTAAGTTTTTTATAAGTACATAAAATAAGCAGGAGGAGCAGGAAATGGATGCTTTGAAAATATTAATGGTAGATGATGAAGAGAGAATGCGGAAACTGGTAAAGGATTTCCTTACCAATAAGGGATTTTCTGTAGTAGAAGCAGGTGACGGAGAAGAGGCTCTGGA
>SCPP01001590.1_pt1:0-2500 | contig 151695 bp, 168 predicted proteins | sample 6106811 | NCBI WGS metagenome assembly SCPP01 (sample SAMN10720449, study PRJNA508395) | human gut metagenome | isolation source: Participant 2 stool, 15 month | host: Homo sapiens | collected 2018 | reverse complement strand
CTTGCGGGAAGTCGGAGGGACCACCCTCAAGGCTAAATACTCCTTAGTGACCGATGCGCATAGTACTGTGAAGGAAAGGTGAAAAGGACCCCGGGGAGTGAAAGAACCTGAAACCATATGTTTACAAGCTGTGGGAGCACGTTAAGGTGCAACCGCGTACTTTTTGTAGAACGGTCCGGCGAGTTGTCGGTGCTGGCAAGGTTAAATGGTACAGCCATGGAGCCGAAGGGAAACCAAGTCTCAAATGGGCGTAAAGTCAGCACAGGCAGACCCGAAACCGGGTGACCTATCCATGTCAGGATGAAGCGGAAGTAAAATTCCGTGGAGGTCCGGATCCACATCCGTTGAAAAGGGTGGGAATGAGGTGTGGATAGGGGAGAAATTCCAATCGAACCCGGAGATAGCTGGTTCTCCTCGAAATAGCTTTAGGGCTAGCCCGTATTAGTTTAGCGGAGGTAGAGCACTGAATTCTAGGGGGCGTCAAAGCTTACCAAAGCATATCAAACTTCGAATGCCGCATAAATGATGTACGGGAGTCAGACTGCACGAGATAAGTTGGGCAGTCAAAGGGAAAGAGCAGACCTACAGCTAAGGTCCCAAAGTGTGTGTTAAGTGGAAAAGGATGTGGGATTTCAGAGACAACTAGGATGTTGGCTTAGAAGCAGCCACACATTCAAAGAGTGCGTAATAGCTCACTAGTCGAGAGGTCCTGCGCCGAAAATGTCCGGGCTGAAACACAACACCGAAGCTTAGGAATGTAGAAATACATTGGTAGAGGAGCATTCTTAAAGGAATGAAGCAGTAGGTAAGGAGCTGTGGACTTTTAAGAAGAGAGAATGCCGGAATGAGTAGCGAGATGAAGGTGAGAATCCTTCAGGCCGAATATCCAAGGTTTCCAGAAAAGCTGATCTGCTCTGGGTAAGTCGGGGCCTAAGGTAAGGCTGAGAAGCGTAGCCGATGGACAACAGGTTGAGATTCCTGTACCGCGTATCATCAGAACTGTGGGGACACAGAAGGACAGCACATCCCGGGAATGAAAAGACCGGGGCAAGCGAAGAAGGAGTTAAGCTGGCAAATCCGCTTAACAATCCGAAAGCGTGATGCGGAGCGAATTTAAGGTAGCGAAGTGTGCGATTCCGGCTGTCAAGAAAAGCCGCTATTGTGTGATACGTGCCCGTACCGTAAACCGACACAGGTAGATGAGGAGAGAATCCTAAGGCCGGCGGGAGAAGCATTGTTAAGGAACTCGGCAAAATGACCCTGTAACTTCGGGAGGGTGCCTGCGCAAGCAGGCCGCAGAGAATAGGCTCAAGCAACTGTTTAGCAAAAACACAGGTCTATGCAAAACCGAAAGGTGAGGTATATGGGCTGACGCCTGCCCGGTGCTGGAAGGTTAAGAGGAGTTAGCGCAAGCGAAGCTCTGAATTGAAGCCCCAGTAAACGGCGGCCGTAACTATAACGGTCCTAAGGTAGCGAAATTCCTTGTCGGGTAAGTTCCGACCCGCACGAAAGGCGTAATGATTTGAGCGCTGTCTCGACAATGCACCCGGTGAAATTGAAATACCAGTGAAGATGCTGGTTACCTGCGCCAGGACGGAAAGACCCCATGGAGCTTTACTCCAGCGATACTGGGATTCGGTACTGCACGTACAGGATAGGTGGGAGACTGAGAACTATGAACGCCAGTTTGTGGAGTCGCTGTTGGGATACCACCCTTACCATGTTGGATTTCTAACCAGTGGCCGTAAGCCGGTCAGGGGACAATGTCAGGCGGGGAGTTTGACTGGGGCGGTCGCCTCCGAAAGGGTATCGGAGGCGCTCAAAGGTTCCCTCATAATGGTTGGAAACCATTAGAAGAGTGCAAAGGCATAAGGGAGCTTGACTGCAACACCGACGGGTGGAGCAGGTAGGAAACAGGACTTAGTGATCCGGTGGTATAAAGTGGGATTGCCATCGCTCAACGGATAAAAGCTACCCTGGGGATAACAGGCTTATCACTCCCAAGAGTTCACATCGACGGAGTGGTTTGGCACCTCGATGTCGGCTCATCGCATCCTGGGGCTGTAGCAGGTCCCAAGGGTTGGGCTGTTCGCCCATTAAAGCGGTACGCGAGCTGGGTTCAGAACGTCGTGAGACAGTTCGGTCCCTATCCGGCGCGGGCGTAAGATATTTGAGAGGAGCTGTCCTTAGTACGAGAGGACCGGGATGGACGGGCCGCTGGTGTACCTGTTGGAGTGCCAACTCCATGGCAGGGTAGCCAAGCGGACGGGATAAACGCTGAAGGCATCTAAGCGTGAAGCCCCCCTCAAGATGAGATATCTCATACGCAAGTAGTAAGACCCCTTGAAGACGACGAGGTAGATAGGTCAGAGGTGGAAGTGCGGTAACGCATGGAGCTGACTGATACTAATCGGTCGAGGGCTTGACCAATAAGGTTTAGGGAAAAACAAAGAGTTGTAAGTATTCGGAAGATCAACAGTTCAATATGTGGTTTTGAAGG